>Ga0075105_1000434_pt1 | contig 21600 bp, 22 predicted proteins | sample AntDeeMetag02WF5_FD_69800 | JGI IMG/M metagenome (GOLD analysis project Ga0075105, IMG submission 69800) | Saline lake microbial communities from Deep Lake, Antarctica - Antarctic Deep Lake Metagenome 02WF5 | ecosystem: Environmental > Aquatic > Non-marine Saline and Alkaline > Saline | place... | reverse complement strand
ACCGACGACCTCTTCGGCGGGCTGGAACAGCACCTTCAGCGTCCCCTGGAAGTCGCTCTCGGAGACGGCTTCCAGCACACCGATGCCGAAGACGGGGTGGGCGTCGTGACCGCAGGCGTGCATCGCGCCGGTCTCCGAACGGAAGCCCTCGTCCGCGGGGACGTGGCCGCTGGCGGTCGACTCCTCGCGCGGCAGGCCGTCGACGTCGACGCGCAGGCCGACGGTGGGCCCGGGTCCCTTCTCCAGCACGGCGAGAATGCCCGTGTTGCCACCTCGGATCTGTTCGAGGACGTCGGGGTCGGCGCCGGCCTCACGTGCGCGTTCGTACCACTCTTCGAGTTCGTCCTCGTCAGGAACGGCAAGGCGGTCCTCTGGCGCGTAGAGCGCCGGACCGACGTACTGGCGGTCGATGCCGATGCGGTCGAGTTCGTCGAGGATTCGCGCGGTCGTGTAGAACTCGCACCAGGCTGGCTCCGGGTGACGGTGGAGGTCGCGTCGGAGCGAGACGAGTCGGTCGAAACGGTCGTCGTCCATACCCGAGCGACGACGCCGGTGAACTTAGGATCAGTTGTCGGAGGGCCGGGGATCAGTCGCCGAATGACCGGGGATCAGTTGCCCGCGTGGGTGCGCTGTTCGACCTCGGCCTCGACGTGGATCCCCTCGGGGTACTCGCTGCCGGCGACGTCGCGGGCGAAGTCCTCGTACCCGACGATTTCGATGGTGCGCGTGTAGACGGTGTACTCCCAGGACTCGAAGCGGGCGCTTCCCGGGCCGAGGGTCTTCGACTGGGGCACCCGGAGGTGCTCTGGCGGGCTCGGATGGGGGCCCTTCAACTCGACGCCCTTGCGCGAGGCGCGGCGCTTGATGTCGTCGACGACGTCGTCGAGACGGTGCCGGTCCCCGCTTTCCAGGGTGAGTTTGGTGACGAACGGCATCTGAAGATACGTCCGGATGCGAGGGTGAAAAGTTCATCTCTTCGAGGGTGGCCTGTCACTCGTTCGCCACGAGGCGCCACGCGGGCGTCGCTACACCCGGTCTGGCCATCGGGCGTCCGATATGCTCTTAAGTTATGGTCGTATACCCGTTGACAATGATAGAGGCCACGAGCGCGGGAGCCATCCTCTTTCGCGACACGCGTGGCCGGCGGGAGTACCTGCTACTCAAAAGCCGCCCGGGTGACTGGGAGTTCCCCAAAGGTGGGGTCGAAGGCGAAGAGGAGCTACAACAGACCGCCATACGCGAAGTGAAAGAGGAGGCCGGAATCGGCGATTTCCGGCTGTTAGACGGCTTTCGCAAAGACTACGACTACGTCTTCGAGGCGAATGGGAAGACCATCCACAAGACGGTCCACCTGTTCGTCGCGAAATCGTACGAGGCGTCGGCAGAACTGTCCAACGAACACCGCGACCTGCAGTGGCGCGACTACGAGCAGGCGATCAACACGGTCACGCAGGACGGCCCCCGCGAGATACTCGAAGATGCCCACGAGTTCCTCGACGAGAAACTGGCCGGTGAGGAGGGCGAAGATGAAGATGAAGACGAGGGCGAGGGCGAAGACGAGGAGTAGCGGGTCAGAGTGAACGGGAAGGCGACACGGACAGATCCCTCGCCCGTGCGCGTCGGTCGGCTAGCGACGCTTCCCGTTCAGTCGACGACGACCCGGCCGGCGTTGATCTTCTCGGCCTGGTCGTAGGCGTCGTAGGCGGCGACGACGTGGACGAACAGTTCGACGGGAGCCCAGACGAGGAAGAAGATACCGAGCGTCAGCGTCGTGAGGACGAACGCGAGGAACTCCCACACCATCCAGCCGACGAAGACGATCGCACCGCGACTGACCTGTCCGTTGTACAGTTGCCCGACGCCGGGGAGGAGGAAGGAGAGGACTGCGCTGACGCCGGATTCCTTCTCCTCGCTCGACCCCGACGGGGTTTCCTGGCGGACGCCACACTCCGGGCAGATCTCCGCGTCGCGACTGATCTCGGCGCCGCAGTCCGTGCAGTACTTCGTGTCTGCCACGGCGTCACTCCCGGCGACGCCGTCGCTCGCCTCTGATTCGGTGTCGACAGCGGCGTCGCCAGATTCGTCCGAGCGATCCGGCGCGCCCACGTCCATCCCTTCGAGTTCCGAGTCGAGCTCGGCCTTCCCCGTGGACGCGTCCGAATCCTCGGCCGACGTCAGGTCGCGCTCGTCGTACTGTTCGTCGTCATCTGACATACCCGTGTAGCCACGCGTCGAGCTATTAAAAGTGCTGTCGTAACCGGTCCCCCGTCCCGGCGTCGGGCAGTATATTACGTCCCGGGTCTTTCGGCCGGTGTGGTCGACAGCGAGTTCGCGTTCGAACTGCGGGTCTGCCAGTGGGCGGAGGACAACTGGCCGCCGACGGGGACGAGCGACGCACCCGCCATCGTTGCCCGGCAACTCGGCACCAAGCGGCGGCGCTGGGACACCATCGTCGTCGAGTGCGACCCGGCGGGGCTTCGCCGGCGGGCCCGCTTCGGCGAGAAGCGACTCGACTCGGACCTCCTGGATATCGTTCCCCACGCGCCCGCGGAGTGGGAGTGGTACCGGGACGCGCTCCCCGACCCGGGCTACCCCTGGCAGTACGTTCGCGAGGCGATCCACCGGGCCGGTGACCGCGGTATCCTCGACACCCGCAAGAACGGGAACCGGATCGAAATCCGGCGGAAGTATCGCTATCCCGACTGGGTCGAGCGCGTCGTCGCCATCGAGAACAAACCGGACCTGGACGCCAGCGCGGCGCGGGATCTGGCCCCGCAACTCCACCGCGACGTCGCCCTCGGGTTAGCGGACGAAGTGTGGGTCGCCACCGCCGCCACGGGCGAGACGGTCGAACCCATTCTGCTGGAGGACCTGCCGGTCGACGCCGGCGTCTTGACCCTCGACGTCGACGCGGACGAGGCCGAGACATCCTGGCATCCCCGAACGCTCGCCGTCGACGAGCCCGGGACCCAGATTCTGGAGAATCCGAGTCCGAGCGAGCACGCGACGACGGCGGGCCGGTTCGAGTACGCCGAGCCACCGTGGAAAGCCCAGAAGCGACTGGAGATCGCCGAGCGTGCCTACGAACGCGGGTGGCGCTCGTTCGCCGACACGATGCGGCCCGACTGCCGGCACTTCGAGTTACGGGCCGACGAGACCGGCTTCGTTCCCCACTGTACGGCGAAGGGACGGACGCCGACGGCCAGCGAGTGTCGCCACGCCTGTCCGTCGTTCGAGCCCGAACCCCCAGTCTGGCGCTCGCGCGGCTGGCCCATCGAGGGCGGTCCCGGAAAAGGTATCAAACGGCTGCTCGCGGACCAGCGACGTCGGGAACGGCCGGGGCTGGATTGAACGTCCGTCCAGCGACTACTCGTCACTCGCATTAAACCGTTATTCGGCGATAAACCGCCTCACTGGACGGTTCAGTCCTCACTCGCACTGAACCGTTGTTTGCCGATTAACCGCCTCACTGGACGGTTCAGTCCTCCAGCGTCTCCACGTCGAGCTGGTCGCGCTCGACGGCGAGTCGAAACGTCGGCACCGTCTTCTTGACCGTCTCGACGACGCCCTTGTCGACCAGGCTCCGCAGCGCCGAGCGCACCTCGTCGACGGTCGGGTCCCGTCCCGTCTCGCGCACGTCGTGGAGGACTGAGACGACGCTCTGGCTGTCTTCGTCGGGGCCGGCGATCACTTCCAGAATCGCTGACTGGAGGACGGTGACGGCGATGGTCTGGCCCTCGGCGTCGGGGCCGCCGACCAGTTCGACCGCCTCCGGGGTCGCGCAGATGAGACTGTCCTCGTTGCGGTAGTAATACTCCTTGAGTTCGTTCTCGAGGAACTGGTGAACCTCGCTGCCGCTGTCCATGTCCCACCGGTCCTGGAGTTCGGCGTTCTTCGTGGGCTGGAGTTCGACGACGTCCACGAGCCGTTCCCGTGCCTCCTCCGAGAGTGCCATCGCCTGTTGGTACGACGAGGGGGCTATAAGGTGGTTCTGGAGTAGACCCGTCACTCGTGACGCAGGGCGTCAATGGGGTCGACGCGGGCGGCGCGCCACGCCGGATAGAGCCCCGAGACGACGCCGACGACCACGCCCACGGCGACGGCGAGGACCGTCCAGAACGGCGCGAGCGCGAAGGCGACCTCGGCGTACCGCGTCGCAGCCCACCCGACGACGAGGCCGAGCGGGACGCCGACCGCAGAGCCAGCCAGCCCCAGCAGCGCAGCCTCGAACAGGAACAGCTGCATGACGTCGCGGTTGCGCGCGCCGACGGCTTTCATGATCCCGATTTCGCGAGTCCGTTCGGTGACGCTAACGAGCATGATGTTGGCGATACCGATAGCCCCGACGACGAGCGCGATGACGGCGATGCCGGTGACGAAGCGGGTGACCTGTTCGATGACGTCACCGATCTGGTCGACGAAATCGCCGCTCGTGCGGGCGACCAGCGTCACGTCGTCGGCCTTCAGCCGGCTGGCGTCAGACTCGTTCGCCAGGTACGCCGCGACCGACTGCTCGACGGTCTCGGTCCGAGTCGGATCGGTGATCACGGTCACCTGCGGGTAGGCGAGCTGGTTGACGCCGAGTGTCGGGCTCTCGACGACGGTCCGGTAGAAGGGGTCGACGGGGACGTAGATCCGGGGTTGCTGGCCGAATCCGCCGACGGGTAACTCGCCCGCCGTCCCGTTGACGACGCCGACGACGGTCACGTTCCGGGCCTCGCCGGCGGACAGGTCCAGCCGCAGTTCGTCGCCGATCGAGAGGTTCTCCCGGAAGTCGGTCGCGGCCTCCTCGTTGACCACTGCTTCCGCAGATCCGGGTTCGAACGGTCGGCCCGCGACGATCGATCCGTTCGCGAACGTCTCGGGCACCGTCGCCGTGACCTGCTGGCGGGCCACCGTCTCGTTCCCGCGAGCGACGCCGCTCACCTGGACGAACCCCTGTGGAACGACCGCCTGGACGCCGTCGATCGCCCGGATCTGGTTCACGTCGTAGGTCGTGAACAGCGGCTGGATCGACCGGTCGAACCCGTCGTCGTTCTCGGGCGACGCGAAGACGTAGACGTTGTTTGCGCTCGACCCCTGCAGGTCCCCGAGGACCTCGGCCTCGACGCTGGCGCCGAACGTCGCGAACGTGACCACGGATGCGATGCCGATGACGATTCCCAGGACGGTCAGGGCCGACCGGAGCCGGTGAGAGCGGACCGACCGGACTGCCATCGAGACCGCTTCGCGCGGGTTCATCGGTCACCCAGTTCCTCGATCCGCTCGATGGTTCCGTCGCGGACGTGGACGATACGCTCGGCGTGCTCGGCGATGCGGCGTTCGTGGGTGACGAGCAGGATGGTATGGCCGTCGGCGTGCAACTCGCCGAGGAGAGCCATGATCCGGTCGCCGGTCTCCGTGTCGACGTTGCCGGTCGGTTCGTCGGCGAGGATGATCGCTGGGTCGGTCGCGAGCGCACGCGCGATGGCCACGCGCTGGCGCTGGCCGCCGCTCAACTCGGTCGGGAGGTGCGAGAGGCGGTCGCCCAGTCCCACGTCTTCGAGGAGGTCGCGGGCGCGTTCGGTTCGGTCGGCACGGCTCCAGTCGTCGAAGACCAGCGGGAGGGCGACGTTCTCGACGGCCGTGAGCCGCGGCATCAGGTTGAACGTCTGGAAGACGAAGCCGACGTCGGTGCCCCGGACCGCCGCGAGTTCGTCCTCGCTAGCCGTCGAGAGGTCACGCCCGTCGACGGTGACGCGACCCTCGTCGGGCGTGTCCAGGCCGCCGACGAGGTTGAGCAAGGTGCTCTTGCCCGACCCGCTCGGTCCCATCACGGCCGTGTAGGATCCGGCGTCGAGCGAGAGCGACACGCCGGCCATCGCCTCGACGACGCCGCCGACGTAGTACGTCTTCCGGACGTCGGCGAGTTCGACCACGGGCGCGGCGCTGGCGGAGCCCATCGGTCGATCCGTCACGTCCGAGGCGTATCAGAATTGGCGAGAGCGAGTGGCCCGTAGCTGGCGAGAACCCATTTTTCACTCACGACCCAACGTCCTCCGATGGAAGGACGTCACCGCAGTCTCCGGACCGCAGCAGTACTCCTCTTCGCAGTCGTGACCGTCGGGAGCCTCGGCGCGGGCGCGGCGAGTGCCGTCGGCGTCGTCGACCAAAACCAGCAGCCGACGGGCGACGAGATACTGGACCGCGTCGAGCAGCGATACGAGAGCGCGGACAGCGTCGCCGGGCGCGCGGTCCTCACCACGACCAACGCGTCGGCGACGACCACGGCGAACGTCTCCTTCGCCGTCGCCGACCCGGACAGTTCGCGACTGGTCGTCGAGCGCGGCGACGAGACGTACCGGTACGGGACGAACGGATCGGTCACGTGGACGTCCGGGCCCGACGGCGCGTTCGTCTGGGATGCGGACAGCGCGCCACCGTCCGACCAGCGTCCGGGCCCCGGGGACGACGACGCACTGGAGTGGACGGTCCCGACTGACGGCAACGAGACGGACGACGTCTCCGTGACCCTGGCCGGCACGACTGAAGTGGACGGAGTCACGGCCTACGAACTCGACCTCCGACCCGCGAGCGATGGCGAGGACGACGCCGCGACGACACTCTGGGTCGCCCAGGAAGACTACCGCGTCCTGAGAGTCGAGACCAGCGAGGGGACGAACACGACCACCGTCGACGTCACCGAGACGTTCTTCGACGTCAGCATCGACGAGAGCACGTTCCAGCCGCCAGCGGACCGGGTGACTGCGTGGTCGTTCGACCGATACGACAGCTTCGCGGCGGCCCAGGACGCCACCGACCTCGACCTCCCGAGTCTCGACGGTGGGACCTTCGCCGAAGCGACGGTCACCGTCCAGCAGGGCGAGACCGTCGTCTCCCAGCGCTACGAACTCGACGGCGAGAACGTGACCGTCGTCTCCACCACGAGCGAGCGCTTCCGTGGCGAGTCGGAGAACGCCTCGACCGTCCAGATAGACGGGCGGAACGCGTCCGTGACGGACTTCGGCGACCGCTCCGCCGTCTTCTGGACCGAAGACGACGTAATCACGGTAGTGATCGTCGATGGATCGACCGACCGCGCAGTCGAGGTCGCGGAGCGAGTGGACGTCTAGCGGGTCAGTCCGTCCTGGCTGACCGCGTTCGTTCAGTAGGTTCGGGGACGGCGTACCGGAAGGTCCGTCAGAAGTGAAGAGCTGTGACGGTTGCGGAGGATGAATTCACAATCCCGCCAGCGTGTCGGCGACGTCGTCCCAGTGGCTCCCCTTCCAGAAGAACTGGCCACAGTCGATGCAGCGCCAGACGTCGGTGTCCTCTGGGTCCGGCGCGTACTCGGGCATCGGTTCAGTCGGGCCCACGGCCTCGACTCGACCGTTGCAATTCCCACACTGCGTCGGTTCCTCGGGCAGCGACAGGTCGACTCCGATGTCCAAGAGTTCCCGTAGCTGGTCCTCGACGCCCCTCGATTCGAGCAACACCGCGTCGGCGGCTCGGTCGGCGAGCTGTCGGTCGCGGGTGACGATTCGCCGACCTCCCGCGTCGGCACGCGCCAGCAATTCCTCGTCGTCCGGCGCGTCCCGACTGTCGACCGAGTCGCCGTCGCCGGCGTCGAGCGCGTACGCGGCGTCGTAGCCACACATCCGCAGGTAGGTGGCGAGTTTGCCACACATCGTATCGAGGAGGAGGCGGTCCGGCATGGGTACGGAAGGGACGTGCGTGGAGTCAGTCGTGGAGGAACTCGCGGACGCCCTCGGCGTCGCGGGCGTTGAGCACGTCGGCGGCTTCGGCCCAGCCGCGGCGCGCCGTGTGGACGCCGTAGCGGACGTTGGCGAACTCCGGCGGCGAGTGCGCGTCGGTGTTGATGGCGATGGTCGCACCGGCGTCGATGGCCGTCTTGACGGCACCGCCCCAGAGGTCGAGGCGCGAAGGATTGGCGTTGATCTCCAGGGCCGTGCCGTGGCCGGCGGCGGCCGTCGCCAGTCGCTCGACGTCGACGTCGAGGCCGGCGCGCTGGTTCAGCATCCGCCCCGACGGGTGGCCGATGATGTCGACAGCTGGGTGTTCCGCGGCAGCGACCAGCCGATCTGTCCCATCGCCGTCGAGGCCGGAGTGGGGCGAGGCGACGACGCAGTCCAGGTCCGCCAGCAGGTCCTCGCCGACTGAGACGTTCCCGTCGACGTCGATATTGGCCTCGAGGCCCGCGAACACGTCGATGTCGGCGTCAGCGGCGACGGTCCTGATTTTGCTCAATTGCTCGCGCAGTTCCTCGTCCTCCAGACCGACGCCGCCGACCATCCCCGGGCCGGTGGCGTGGTCGGCGATGCCGACGTAATCGTGGCCGAAGTCGGCCGCGGCCTGGACGTGGTCAGCGATAGTGTTCGCTCCGTCGGACCACTCCGTGTGGGTGTGCAGGTCACCCCGGACGTCACCCTCCTTGATCAGGTCGGGGAGGTCGTCGTCGAGCGCCGCCTGGATCTCGCCGCGATTCTCCCGCAGTTCGGGCGGGACCCAGACCATGTCGAGGGGCTCGTACATCGACGCTTCGGTGTCGCCACCGATCCGTTCGCCCGCCCGCTGGTCCGCGTCGGCCTCCCCCTCGTCCAGGTCGCCGACGTCGAACATCCCGTACTCGTTCATCTTCAGGCCGGCATCGATGGCGATATTCCGGACGGCAACGTTGTGCTCCTTGCTCCCCGTGAAGTACTGCAGCGCGCTGCCGAACTCCTTGGGGACGACGACGCGCAGGTCGACGCGGACGCCGGCGGCGCGGACGCTCGCCTTCGTGTCGCCGGCCTCGATGAGCGTGTCTGCCTCGGGCCAGTCGGTGAAGGCGTCGACGACCGCCTCGCCGTCTTCGCTGCCCACGAGCACGTCGACGTCGCCGATGGTCGCCTTCCAGCGCCGGAGCGAGCCACCGAGCGCCACGTCGTCGACGGCGGGGACGCCGTCGAGGAAGTGGACGACGCTCTCGCCGTAGGGACGGGCCGTTCCGAGCAACTGGCGCTCCTGCGTCTGGCGGGCGAACTCGATGTTGTCGAGGATGTTCTGCTCGGTCTTCGCGCCGAAGCCAGAGACCCCCTGGATCTCACCGGCCTCCGCTGCGGTCTCGAGGTCGTCCAGGTCCATGACCCCGAGTTCCTCGTACAGCGTCCCGGCGGTCTTGGGCCCGACGCCCTCGACGCTCGTAATGGCGGCGATGTCCATCGGATACTCGTCGCGGAGGTCGTTCAGCTCCTCGATCTCGCCGGTCTCGACGTACTCGACGACCTTCGAGGCGATGGCATCGCCCACGCCCTCGATGTCGTCCAGCGCGTCCTCGCCCTCCGCCGCGAGGGTCTCGATGGCCCCTGGGTACTCACGAATGTTCTCCGCCGCCCTACGGTAGGCCCGCGGCTTGTACTCGACGCCCTTCGCGTCGAGCAGGTCGGCGAACTCTTCGAGTCGACTCGCAATTTCGGCGTTTCGGCTCATCGTGTTTTACTCCGTATCATCGTGGGTTCCTCGCTCGCGCTCGTCGTCTCCGCTTCGCTCCGGCGTACCGTCCCGGCACTTCGGCTCATCGTCCTCTGCTCGCCCGTCCAGTGCCCGAGTCGGCCGCCTCGTGACCCAGTGCCTTTTGCAGGAACTTCATCCAGCGCTTGCGGTCGGCCATCTCCTGAGCCTGTGCCTCGCCTTCGATGCTCGCGGCCCCGAGCTGTTCGAGCGCGTTCAGCGCCCGGTCGATGCCGACGACGTCCTCGACCAGCGCTTCGCCCTCCTCGAAACTGATTTCGTCGTTCTCGATCAGCTGTCGTCGCTGGAGGCGCTCGCGCCGGAGGTTCTTCTTCGCCGTCTCCACCCGGTCGCGCTCGCCCTTCGGAACTGTGTCCCGGCGCTTGATCTCGAAGACGAACGACTGGAGGTCCAGATCCTCTCCCTGGACCTCGATCTCTTCGGGGATGGACGCCCCCACAGTCGCGCCCTCCCGGTCCAGGCGTTCGAGCAGCTGCTTGCGCTCGAATTCCTTCATTGGCGATTCGTTTGGTTCGAGGAACCTTACTCGCTTCGCTCGTCTGTCGAGCTTTAGCTCTGTTGTAACCCCATTCTTCGGATACAACACCGCATGAAATAGCCGGTTGGTAGATGTGTGAGTTGAACAGATGTTTCTCGGTTGAGTTGGTGAAACGAACTGCGACAACAAGAACTAGAAAGCCCTCGGCGCGCTCGGGTCGCGGGGACCACCCTGCGCTCCTCGCTGCGCTCCGGTGCTTGGGGGTCCCGGCTTTCCCGAGCGCGCCTCGCCCTTTCATTCCTCCAGGCACCGCAGCCCTGCCCTCCCCCTGGTCGCGCGACGCTGTCCCTGGTGGACTGAAAGGGCGAGGTGCGCTGGCCGAAGCACGGACCCGTAAGCACCGAACGAAGTGAGGCGCGTGGTTCGAGAGAGCGAAGCTCTCTCGTCATCACGAAAATCTCCGATTTTCGGACGACAGCGTGGTCCGCGCGAGGCGAGCGGGCTGAGGGCTTTCGACGTGTTTGCGGTCCCGACTCCAGAGAGCGCACCGAGGGCTTTCGACGTGTTTGCGGTAGTTTTGATGATTCATACTGAGCGCACCAAGGTTTTCCGACGTGTTTGCGGTAACGCCACCCTCACCGCCCCAATCACCACCAATCGATACGTCTCTCACCTGTATCGACCGCAATCGAATCGAAATCTATCAGCTGTTGAAGATTTCAACAAATCCCATCGCTCATTTGTCACTGGTTCGGGAGGGAGCGAATAGCGGTGTACTGCGGACAGGACGCGTATGCAGCGTCGCATCAAGACGGTTCAGTGAGCGTTCGAATCGATAGACGGAGGGTGGTTTCGTGTGGTCTCGGGAGGAGGCGCCCTAGCTCTACAGTCGCCAGGTGAAGATGGCTCGCAGCACGACGACGAGGCTGTTTTGCTCTCCCGTCCCCCAGATTGCCGTCTCCTCGACGGGAGAGGTATCCCCACGGTCGACGAGAACGCTCACGAGGGCGGTTCGCCTATCCGTGATGAGCAGGCTTCCCGCACCTTCTTCGGCCCATCTCCACGCGGTTTCGAAGCTATTCGTCGAGGGGATGTCGTCCAGGATTCGGGCTTCGACTTCGTCGGAGACGTTGCCGAGGTGGATATCGACGCCGCGCGCATCGGCCGCAGTCAGGGCGTCGAGGTGGTCGTCGGTGAGGAGTTCGTCGACGGTCATGTAGATGATTTCGTCCTCGGCGTCGTCCATGAACTCGACGAGCCGACTGGCGACAGCCGCTCTATCTACGACTGTCCAGACGCCGAACTCTTCGGGGTGGGGGTCGACGGGGTCGAGGCGGTCGAACAGTTCGCGCAGCTCCGTGAGGGAGTTCTCCCGTTGTAGTTCGAGTTTGCGGACGGCCGTCTCGCGTGAGACGGGTGTAAATCGCTTGGGCGAGGAATACTGGACGTCGACGAGACCGGCCTCGTGGAGTGTGTCAACCGCGTCGTAGACGCGGGTTCGGGGCACGCCATCGACGTCTGCGACGTCCTTTGCGGTCCCGGAGCCGAGTCGAAGGAGATAGACGAACGTGTACGCCTCGTATTCGCTGAGGCCAAACTCCTTGAGCAGGCTGACACACTCGTATTCGAGTTGCTCGTCTGAGTTACCCGCCATGGCGGTACGTAGGAACCCCACGTAGAAGTAGTGGTTGCCTGGTTCCGCCGAAGCGGCGCCCCTGGCTGGTTCCCAGGACAGAGGATCCTCGCTCGAGGGAGACGAACCCCTCCCGGTCGACTCACGGCCAGTGCTGAAGAGGACACCGCCACCGAGCCGACCACCAGTCAGTCGCGCCCGAAAAGCGAGACCACCCGCCGAGAACAACCGTCGAATCACCAGCCCAACGGACTCGACCGGGATCACCCATCCTCGAAGACCCACACTCCCCAGGTTGGCGACCACCAATCCGTCGAAGCACAATCCCTTTGCACCGGCCCGGCCAAACCCCCATCAATGTCGAGTTGCGACGTGTGCGGCAAGAACGAGAACATGCCGTACCAGTGTCACCACTGCGGCGGGACCTTCTGCGCCGAACATCGGCTCCCCGAGGCGCACGACTGTCCCGGCCTGGACAACTGGGAAGACCCGGGCGGGGTGTTCGACAGCGGATTCGACGAGAGCGTCGAGAACAACGGTGGGTCCGGGGGACTCGCCGACCGGCTGTCGCTGAACACCGGCCCCGGTGGGCTCTTGGGCTACTTCCGCGGGAACATGACCTACGTGTTCCTCGGACTGATGTGGGTCACCTTCCTGCTGCAGCACGTCGCCATCGCCCTCGGTGGACTGGACCTCCACCAGACCCTCTTCGTCCTGCGGCCACAGTACCCGCAGTACGTCTGGACCTGGATTTCGTCGATCTTCGCCCACTCGCCGTTCGGGTTCATGCACATCGCGGGGAACTCCATCATCATCTTCTTCTTCGGTCGGATCGTCGAGGACTACCTCGGTTCGAAGAAGTTCGCCGCGTTCTTCCTCGTCTCGGGGATCATCGCCGGCCTCGCCCAGATGGGGCTTGCCTACGTCGGTGTGCTGGTCCTCGGGGCGGCCACCCTCGGTCCGGGCGGACTGGGCGCCAGCGGTGCCGGACTCGCTATCATGGGCTTTCTCAGCGTCATCAACCCGAACCTGCGTGTCTACCTCTGGTTCCTCATTCCAGTCCCGATCTGGGTGATCACGATCTTCTACTTCGGGACGAGCGTGGTGGGTATCACCGGCTACGAGGGGACGCTGGTCGGCGGAAACGTCGCCCACATGGCACACCTCGCCGGATTGCTCGCTGGTCTCGTATACGGAATGCGGATGAAGGACCAGCGGCGAGCGCCCCAGCAACTCCAGTTCGGTGGCGGTGGGGGCGGTCGCGGACCCGGTGGGCCGGGCGGCCCCGGCCGCGGTCGGTTCTGAGCGATGGAGGTCGTTCGCCCCGATTTCCGCCCCGACCCCGCCCTCTCCCGCGAGGAGATGGAGGCCCTCCAGCGCGACATCGCCGATGCGGCGAATTTCACCGACATCTTCTCCTTCGACGTCGGACGCGTTTGCGAGGACGACGCCGATCAGCAGCGACTCGGTGAGGCGACTGGGGCCTCGGAAGCGCCCGACGACCCGCCGCTCGTCGCGGGCGTCGACCAGGCGTTCGTCGACGACCGGGCCGTCTCGGCCGTCGTCGTCTCGCGCGGCGACGAGGTGGTCGAGCGGGTCTCCGCCGTCCTCGACACGGAAATTCCCTACATCCCGGGCCTGCTCAGTTTCCGCGAGGGCGGGGCCATCGTCGCGGCCTTCGAGGCCCTCGAATCGGAACCGGACCTCGCACTGGTCGACGGCAGCGGTCGGATCCACTACCGCGAGGCCGGGCTGGCGACCCACGTCGGCCTCCTGTTCGACCTGCCGACGGTCGGCGTCGCGAAGAGTCTGCTCTGTGGGACGCCAGCGCGGTCGCTGGACGAGAAGTTCCCGATCGGGACGCGCGTCCCCATCGAGGCCGACGCGACGGTCGAGACGGCCGATCCGGGGACGGTCATCGGCTACGCGCTCCAGACGCGCCAGTACGAGAATGCCGACCGCTACGTCAACCCGCTGTACGTCAGCCCGGGCCATCGCTTCAGCGCAGCGACGGCCGCCGACGTCGTCGAGGGGTGCTGTGCGGGGTACAAGCTCCCCGAACCGACCCGTCTGGCCGACAGCTATGCCGACGAGGCGAAGGCCGAGTTCAGGGAGTGACCATCCGCGCGCCGGAAGTCGGGCGGAAAAGGGGACCTATCAGTCGACGTATCTACTAGAGCCTTAACTGACAGGCCTTCGTCACAGCTCATATGGCGAAGACCGTGCTGATTACGGGTTGTTCCTCGGGGATCGGTCGCGCGACGGCGCTGGCGTTCCTGGACGAAGAGTGGTCCGTCTGGGCGACGGCGCGCGACGAAGACGACGTCGCCGACCTGGCCGACGAGGGGTGCCGGACGGCCGAACTCGACGTGACAAACGCGCGCGACTGTGAGCGCGTCGTCGAACGGGTCCTCGACACCGAGGGCCGTATCGACTGCCTGGTCAACAACGCCGGCTACGGTCAGTTCGGACCACTGGAGAACGTCTCTCTCGAGGAGCTCCACGCCCAGTTCGACGTCAACGTCTACGGACCCCACCGACTTGTCCGCGAGGCGCTCCCGCACATGCGCGAACGCGGCGACGGGACCATCGTCAACGTCTCCAGCGTCTCCGGACGCATCGCGACGCCGGGCAACGGCGCCTACAGCGGGTCGAAGTTCGCCCTCGAAGCGATGAGCGACGCGCTCCGGGCCGAGGTGGACGACTTCGGCGTCGACGTCGTGGTGGTCGAGCCCGGCCCCGTCGACACCGGCTTCGACGACCGCATCGAGGAAGAACTCGAAGACGTCGACCACACGCCCGAGTACGACTGGCTCTACGAGATGTACGACGACGCGTCGCTGGTGGGTGGCGGCGGGACGCTATCGATTCCACCGCGTACCGTCGCGCTGACGATCCGAGACGCCGCCTACGCCTCGGATCCAGAGCCCCGCTACCCCGTGGGTGAGTTCGCGAAGATAGCTCTGCTGACCCGGTTCCTGCCCGGCAAGTACCGCGACTTCGCCTTCCGGCTGCTCCAGAAACTGGTATGATCGACGACCGGCGATCACTCGCACGAACGTCGGCCCACGACCTCGCGCTGGATTGCGTCGAAGCCGGCATCGAGGCGGCGACGCCCGAACGCGTGATCCACGGCCATGTTTCGCTCGAAGGCGACGTACTCCGGATCGCCGACGGGGAGTACGACCTGACGGCGTTCGAGGACGTCGTCGTCCTCGGCGGCGGGAAGGCGGCGCTGGGCGTCGCCGCCGCGCTCGAAGCCGTTCTCGGCGACCGGCTCACCGGCGGCGTCGTCGTCACCGACGACCAGCCGGCCGACGAGACCGCCCCCGGGGCCGTCGACACCGGACCGATCGACGTCGTCGTCGGCGACCACCCGGTTCCCAGCGAACGAGGTCTGGAAGGTACCCGCCAGATACTCGACCACGCCGCCGCAGCCGACGAGGGAACGCTCGTCCTTGGCGTGATTACCGGCGGCGCCAGCGCGCTTCTGCCAGCGCCCGTCTCCGGCATCGGACTCTCCTCCCTCCGGACGGTCACCGAACTCCTGCTGGAGTGCGGTGCCACCATCGACGAGATCAACGCCGTCCGCAAGCACTGCTCGCGCAGCAAGGGCGGGCAGCTGGCAACGACGGCCGCCCCCGCGACGGTGGCCGGCCTGGTCTTCAGCGACGTCGTCGGCGACGACCTCTCAGTCATCGCCAGCGGCCCCACGGCGCCGGACGGCTCGACCTACGCCGACGCGCTGGCCGTCCTCGACCGGTACGACGTCGAAGCGCCGGACGTCCGCCTCCACCTCGAACACGGCGACGTCGGTGACTTCCCGGAGACCCCCGCGGCCGACCACCCGGCGTTCGACCGGGTCGAGAACTACGTCCTGGCCAGCGGGCGAACAGCCATCGACGCCGCCCGGGAGGTCGCGAGGGACGCGGACTACGAACCACTGGTCCTCTCCTCGACCGTCCGCGGCGAGGCCAGCGACGCTGCCCTTACGCACGTCGCGATAGCGGAGGAAGCGCTGGCGAGGGCCGACCCAGTCGAACCACCCGCCGTCGTCCTCTCCGGTGGCGAGTGCACGGTCACCGTCGAGGGCGACGGCTCCGGGGGGCCAAACCAGGAGTTCGCGCTCGCCGCCGCCGTCGAACTCCCCGACGACGCGGTGCTCGCCAGCGTGGACACCGACGGCGTCGACGGGTTCTCGGAGGTCGCCGGTGCTATCGTGGACGCGTCGACGGGCGAAGACCGGGCAACGGCTCGTGACGCGCTCGCGCGCAACGACGCAGGAACGTACCTGACCGAGCGCGGCGCGACGATTCGAACGGGGCCGACCGGGACGAACGTCAACGACCTCCACGTGCTCGTCATCGAGTAGCGCGATTCACTAACGCTTTGCCGGCGCCTGTCGTCTGGGCAGCTATGCGTGCAGAATCGACCGTCGGCGTGGTCGTCTTCGAGGGGTTCGAGGAACTCGACGCCGTGGGTCCGTACGACGTGCTCCAGACGGCCGCCCGCGAAGGCGCGCCCGTGACGACCGAACTGCTCGTCGTCGACGAGACGGATCTCGTCACCGCGAGCAAGGGACTCCGCGTCGAACCGGACGGCGTACTCGCGGTCGCGGACGCGGACGCACCCGACGTCCTCGTCGTCCCCGGTGGCGGGTGGAACAGCCGCGAGGAGAGCGGCGCCTGGGCCGAGGCGGAGCGGGGCGTCCTCCCCGACCGCATCGCCGCGTGCCACGAGCAGGGAACGACCGTCGCGTCGGTCTGTACCGGCGGGATGATCCTCGACCGGGCGGGACTGCTCGACGGTCGGCCGGCAGTCACCCACGGCGGCGCCCTCTCTGATCTCCGAGAGGGGAAGGCGGACGTCGTGGACGCGCGCGTCGTCGACGACGGCGACGTGCTCACCTGCGGCGGCGTCACGGCCGGCATCGACCTGGCGCTGTGGCTCGTCGAGCGCGAGTGGGGCGCGGACGTCGCCGCCGCCGTCGCGACCGAACTCGAGTACGAGCGGAGCCAGGACGTCTACCGGACCGAGAACAGTCGCCGGAGCGAGTGAGCTGTCAGTCCAGACACGCAGCGACCACGCGCAGCAGGTCCTCGCCGCGGACCTCCTCGGCCAGCAGCGGCACGCGCTTGACGTCGTGGCCGCGGAAGAGGTCCTGGGAGCGCTGGAGCGCCCCTTGCTGGACCTGCCACCGGCGGGCGCAGAACTCGCAATCGTCGAGGTTCGGGCCGACGTAGGCGTCCGCGACGTCGGCGTCGATGACGTCCGAGAGGTCCTGCATCACCCGATTCACCACGATAGTCCCGACGGGGATGCCGAACCCCTCCAGTCGAGAGAGGAGGCGCTCGGACTCCACGACGGAGAGTTCCTCGGGGACCAGCACGATGCGGAAGTCGGTCTTGTTCGGGTCCCGGAGGACCGCCCGTAGCTTCTCGATTTGTTTGCGCACCGCTTCCAGGTCCTGCATCTGTTCCTCCGCGTCGGGCCCGTCGTCGCCGCCGAACAGCCCGCCGAGGCCGTCGAGCATCCCCGAGAGGCGCTCGCGCAGGGTCAGGATCTTGCCGAGCATCGAGTCCATCGCCTCCGGGAGTTCGAGCAGGCGAAGGGTGTGACCCGTCGGCGCGGTGTCGATGACGACGCGGTCGAACCGGGGGTCGTCCATGTACTCCAGCAAGAGGCGGATGGCCGCCGCTTCGTCGGATCCTGGCATCGAACTGAGCGGGTTGGCGTCCTCGCCGAGCGGCCCGTCATCGGCAGGCCCGTCCGCGCCGCCGAACGGTCCGCCCTCGCCGCCCATCGGACCGCCGCCACCGAGTAGCTGTTCGAGCCCGCCCATGTCGCCGCCCATTCCGAACGGGCCCTCGTCCATCGCCGCCTCGGGATCTATCTCGGCGGCGTACAGCGGCACGTCCTCGCGGATTTTCGTCGGCTCGCCGGGCACGTCGGTCTCAAGCGTGTCCGACAGCGAGTGGGCCGGGTCGGTCGAGACGACGAGCGTCGCCGTCCCGTCGCGGGCGCTGGCCAACGCCGTCGCCGCGGCCATCGTCGTCTTTCCCACCCCGCCTTTCCCGCCGTAGAGGACGTAGTCCGGCGCCTCGACTCCCTCCGGCGCGTCGATGTCCTCGACCGCCTCCACGTCGATGTTGCTCATGCCGGTTCATTCTGTGCCTGGCCTTGTGTACCTTTAGAAACGTCCACGGAGGTGGAGTGATACCGACCGCGCGGCCCGGCCCCTACCGATCCTCCAGCGTCGCCTGGTCCCCGGGCGGCGTCTCCGCCGGACTCGGCCACCGGGAACCACCGACGAGGTAGCCGTCCGTCTCGCTGTCGTCCCACGGGACGGCGTCCTGTATCCAGACGAACGCGCCCGGGCCGGCGCAGTCGCGCGCCCACTCGCGGGCGTGAGCCTTGGACGGGAACCGCCGCGTCGGCCCGTTCCGATTGACCCAGCGGCCGACCGCGCCGTTGGACTTCCGGGCCGAGGGCTTGACCGCGACCACGTAACCGTCGTCGACATCGGTGTCGCCACCCTCGTCGTCGTCGTCGCTCTCCTCGCTCACTGTCGTCCCGTTTCACGCGAGGGACCGTAAACGGGTCGGCTGGATCTCAATCTTCCACGTCAGTCGCCCCGCTCGTCAGGCGCCATCGGGTAGGACTGAAAGGGGCGAGCGTCTGAACGAAGGCGAACGACGCAAGCACGCGAGCGTGCGAGCGCGCACAGCGAGTTCCCCGAGTTCAGACGCTCGGGGCTTTCGAGCCGTTGGCGGAGGAGCGATTCCTGTTGCCCGTGACACCAGATTCACTGAAACGCCGAGGCTTTTCATACCCCGACTCCCAATCAGATGACATGGAACACGAGGCCACCGTCGAGGGCGTCGGCATCGGGGTGGGCGACGAGGGATCCGGCGCGCCGGTCGTCCTCCTCAGCGCGCGCGACAAGGTGATCCCCATCTTCGTTAGCACCGACCAGGCCCAGTCGATGCAGCTGGCAATCGACGGCGAGCCCTTCGAGCGGCCGCTCACCCACGACCTCATGGTGGAGATGGTCGCCGAGTTCGGCGCGGCCATCGACCGGGTCCGCATCGACGACCTGGCCGACGGCACCTTCTACGCGAAGATAGACACCGAGCAGTACCTCGACGACCGGCGCAAGGAGATGGTGTTCGACGCCCGTCCCTCCGACGGCATCGCCATCTCGTTGCGCGTGGACTGTCCGCTAATCGTCTCCGACGAAGTCGTCGACGCCGCCGGACGCTCGCCCGAGGAGTTCCAGACCGAGGAAGAGCCCGACGACGAGAGCGACTTCAAGCTCTGAGCCGTGTGTCACCTGGTGGAAGCCGAACGGGCCGACCGATGAATCGAAACGCGCGCGCCGTGGCCCTGTTCGACGCGCGGCGACTGGGCTTCGACGCAGTCCTCGCGGCACTGGTCGTATCCATCGACTTCGCAGTGCTCGGGCTAATCGGAATCGAGTCCATGAGCGAGGGGATGGTGCAGTTCGTCACCATCACCGTCGGCGCGTACGCCGGTCTGATAGTGGTCGACGTGGCGCTCGACGACACCCAGTCGGACGATGACGATGACGAGGAAGAAGACTAATCGGCGGACCCACCGAATCGTGGGCACCACCGCCGTCCGTTCGATCTGTGGTACCCGAAGGAGGAAGTGACAGCCCGCAGTACTGCAAGACGATGGTCGACGCTCGCGACTACCACGAGCGGACGAAACATTCGCCACGGAGCGTCCGCGAGGATTCGTTTCGGATGGACCGGACGAACCAGCCGCGGCCCTACAAAGTGTACGAGAACCTGCCACGGCACTCACCATCGTCCGAGTCCCGGTCGCCCGAGACGCCGGCGCTCACGGCCGTCGCCACCGCCGACGCAGATGGGTCGGGGCCCGACACCGGCGACCCCTCGATCCATGCCCTCTGCCGACACGCTACCGGCACGACGAAAGAACTCGCCGTCCACGGCCGGCAGATGCAGTTCCGGGCCGCCGCGTGTACGGGCAAACTCTACCACGTCGACCTCTACGCCGTCTGCGGAAACTGCGGCGAGTTTGATCCCGGCGTCTACCACTACGATCCTCACGAAGACGCGTTCGACGTGTTGCGGAAAGGTGACTACCGCGGCGTCCTTGCGAACGCAGCGAGTGAAGGGTCGTCAGGACGGAGTTCTGACGGCGTCCTGGCCGCCGCCTCGGGAGACCACCCCGGTGTCGCAACCGCCCCGGTCACCGTCGTCGCGACGTCTACATGGTGGCGCAACGCCTGGAAGTACCGCCAGCGGACGTACAGGCACGCCTTCTGGGATTCCGGGACCATCCTCGCGAACCTCCTCGGGGTGGCCCACGGCGGCGGTCACCGGGCAGAGGTCGTCCTCGGATTCGACGACGACCCGGTCGCCGAGTTGTTGGGTATCGACCCTGAAGACGAGGCACCACTGGAGTTGATCCCGGTCGGATCCGGCGCTGCCGTTCGGGAAGCGCCCGCCGTGGAAACCATCGATCCGGCCGAGAAGTCGCTCTCCCGAGACCCGAAGGAATATCCCATCCTCCACGACGCCTGGCGCCAGAGTACGCTGGACGACGGCGCTGTCGCGACTAACTGGCGCGAGACAGTCCGGGACGCTGACGGCCTGGGCACACACGGCCCCGGCGACGGCGAAACTATCGAAATACACCCCGTGGACGAAGAGACGCAGTCTGATCGACCTCTCGGCGAGACCATCGAACGGCGCGGGTCGCTCCGGGAGTACAGCCACGAGCCGATCAGCGATCGGAAGTTCGCGACGGTGCTCGACCGGGCGCTTCGAGGGGCTCCGACGGACTGTTCAGGTGATGTCGAGGCGGGCGCCCGTGCGCCCGGTCGACTGATCGATTGTTATTGCCTGGTCCACGCCGTCGATGGCATCGACCAGGGCGCGTACCAGTATCACCCGGAAGAGAACGTGCTCGAGCGGTTGGGAGATACCGACCGGGAGACGGCAGGTCGGCTTGCGCTCGGGCAGGGCGTGGTGGGCGACGCCGCGGTGAACGTCTACCTGATGGCCGACGTGGACGCTATCGTGGACGCAGTCGGGAATCGCGGGTATCGACTGGCTCAGCTGGAGGGTGGGATTTCGCTTGGGCGCCTGTATCTGGCGACCTACGCGCATCTGGCGCTTGGCGGCCGCGGGTTCACGTTCTTCGACGACGAAGTGACCCAGCATCTCTTGCCTCGCTCTGGCGATCAGACGCCGATGACGCTGTTCGCGTTCGGAAAGCCGGAGGGGTAAGCCAGTATCATGTGGTGACGACGGCCTGCACGGGGGTGGAATCAGTAGACGTCGGATGCCCTCGCGCCATCGGTAGACGGATGACGAACTCCGCGCCACCATACTCCTTGGAGTCCTCGACAGATACCTCGCCGCCACTGGCGTCGACTATCGCTTCGACCAGATAGAGACCGATTCCGGTTCCAGTGCTCTCGATACCCTGTACATCCCGATGGAAGACCGCGTCCTTGCGGTCGTCTGGAATACCCGGCCCGTCATCCGCGACTTTCAGGATGACGTCGTCGTCGGCTTCCTCGACGGTTACCGCAACGCGCGGTGCATCGCTTGGATTGTGTTGAATGGCGTTGATCAGGAGGTTAAGAACCGTCGAGGCAATGAGCGGACTCGACGTCGCCCAGGCAGTCTCGTCCCCGTCGACGGAGATGCCGGCATGTGGATACGCGTCACGGACGCTATCGACTTGCTCCCGGGCCATCGCCGCGATATCGACCGGTTCACAGTCGACGGCATCTTCGTCGTCGAGCAGCTCCAGGAAATCGCGTGCGGAGTCAGTGAGGTAGACCGCGTCCATCAACGAGCGGTCGAGGCGATCGAGATATTCGCTTCCCACTGCAGCCGTTTGGTCTTCGAGAAGGTCTACCATCCCGATAGCCACGTTCAGGTCGTTTCGAATGTCGTGGCGGACGAGACGGTTC
>Ga0075105_1000426_pt1 | contig 21715 bp, 23 predicted proteins | sample AntDeeMetag02WF5_FD_69800 | JGI IMG/M metagenome (GOLD analysis project Ga0075105, IMG submission 69800) | Saline lake microbial communities from Deep Lake, Antarctica - Antarctic Deep Lake Metagenome 02WF5 | ecosystem: Environmental > Aquatic > Non-marine Saline and Alkaline > Saline | place... | reverse complement strand
GTGGCGCGTCGTGACCCCCTCGCGGGCGGCGGTGATGCCTTCACCGCGCTTGAACAGACCGAGCGACTCGACGGCGAGCACCTCGGCGATGGTGAAGCAGTCGTGGACCTCCGCGACGTCGACGTCAGCCGGGCCGACACCGGCGTCGGCGTAGGCTTCTTCGGTCGCCGCGTCCGCGGCGGGCGTCTGGTCGAAGTGGGGCCGGTCCTGGAGCGCGAGGTTGTCCCCGCCCTGGCCGGTCCCTGTGATACTGACCGGGGCGGTGAGCCCGTGTTCGTCGGCGTACTCGTCGCTCACGAGGACGGCCGCCGCCGCGCCGTCGGTGATCGGACAGGCGTCGTACAGCCCGAGCGGGTCGGCGACCATCGGCGCGTCCAGTGCGTCCTCGACGGTTATCTCCTTGCGGAGCTGAGCGTGTTCGTTGACGAGCGCGTGCTCGTGGTTCTTGACGGCGACGTATGCGAGGTCCTCCCTGTTCCCGCCGTACTCGGCGAAGTACGAGCGAGCCATCAGGCCGTAGGCGCCGGGGAACGTCATCCCGGCGCGGACCTCGTAGAGGTCGTCGGCGGCGATAGCGAGCGCGTCCGTCGCAGCGGCGGTCCCGATGTTGGTCATCCGTTCGGCGCCGCCGACGAGTATCACGTCGGCCTCGCCCGTGCGGAGGTTCTTGACCGCCTGGCGGACACCCGCGCCGGCGGAGGCGCAGGCGGCTTCGAACCGGGTCGCGGGCGCGTCGACGCCGACGGCCTCGGCCATCAGTGGGCCCTGGTGGCCCTGGTGCTCGGCCAGTTCGCCCATGAAGTTCCCGAAGTACAGCGCGTCGACGTCGTCGGCGGGGACGCCGGCGTCGTCGAGCGCGGCAAGGCCGGCCTCGGCGAAGAGGTCGCGGCCGGTCCGCTCCGGATGCTCGCCGAAGTCCGTTACTCCGGCACCGGCGACGCGTGGATCTAACATTACCTCACAGTGGGCACTCGCTACTTAAATGCTTGCCGCCGCTGGCGGTTTTTCCACCCGGTCGTCTCCGGAATACCGCACGACTGCGCCCCTCTCCGTTCGAAACCGATCGACGCGCCCGCTTGCGCCCAATTACACACGAGGGAATAGGTATGGTGCTGCTCAGTCGACGATCTCCGCGATTCGCTGGGGCTCACCGGAGAGGGCCGGTTCCGGTTCGACCAGTTGCAACACCTCGTGGTCGGTGACGTCGGGGTAGGGCTTCTCGGTCGCGTCCTCGATGAGGGCCTTCTCGAGACGGAACTCCGTCCCCTCGTAGATGACGTCGACGCCCTGCTCGTCGAAGGAAAGCACAGTCATACCATGAGATTGGACGAGAGCGGGTAAATATCTGAAGATCGGCGACGGCCGGTCACCGGTCTTTCAGCGGGTCGAAGCGCTCGTCGCCGTCCGAGCCCGATTCTGCGCGTCCGAGCCGCCGTCTGATCCACGTCCGTGGCCCGCCGATCTTGCGGACGAGGTAGGTGGGAGCGAACATCGCGATCAGGCCGAGGCCGAAGAAGGCGAGGCCACCGGGAGCGTTCCCGCTCATCACCATGTCGAAGCCGAGGACGTACATCGGCCCGGCCATCGACATCCCCGCGACGATCTGTAGCATCGAGAACAGCCCCGGCCCTTTCATCGACACCTCGTTACGTGTGCACAGATTTGAATCCACTGGCCCGGAGCCGGACGACGGCCGGGACGTCTGACGCCCGTCAGACGGGCGTCATCGCCGTCACAGGGGTTTAAGACGACGGAACCGCGTAACGACGGTGTGCCTATCGGTTCAGATCCCCTCGACCGTCTCGCGATTCCGGACGGGACCACAGTCGAGGAGCACGACCTCGTGACGGAGGGCAACGTCATCGTCGGCGGCCAGACCACCGTCGAGTTCGGCGTGCGCGGCCACTCGGTCATCGCCGACGAGCGGGTGCGCTTCGACGGCCACATCGAGGCCGAAGGCGACTGCCGCCTCGACATGTGGTGCGACGTCGGCGACAACGTCCTCGTCGGCGAGGACGCCTACCTGGGCGAGCGGGTCCACATCGACGGCGAGCTGAAGGTCGCCGGCGACCTCGACATCGGCGACGACGTCGACATCGAGGACGGCTTCGAGGCCAACGGCTGGATCGTCATCCGCAACCCCATGCCGACCATCGTCTTCCTCTTCGTCTACCTCTCGCACCTCCTCCGCATCGGCGAGGAGGAGGCCGCCGAGGACGTGCTCTCCTCCGTCACCGGTGACGACGTCGACAGCGACCCCGTCCTGATCCCCCGCGGCTCCCACGTCAGCGACGACGTCTGGCGCGTCTCCGCGCCGGCCACCATCGGCGACGACTGCCGCCTCCATGGCAACGTCCGCGCCGAGGACATCGAGATGGGGCGAGATAACACCCTCTTCGGCAGCCTCCGCGCCAAGGACGACATCGCCATCGGCCGCGGCAGCGACGTCAAGGGCGACGTGACGACGCGCAACGGCGTCGTCCGCGTCGGCCCCGGCGTCAAAGTCTGGGGCGACGTCGTCGCCGAGTCCGTCGAACTCCACGAGAACGCCACCGTCGACGGGACCATCCGCGCCCGCGGCGAGATGACCATGCACACCGACGAGGTCATCGACCGACCCGACGAGACGGCCGAAGCGATGGCCGAGGCGGCCGAGGAACTGGAAGCGGACGACGGTGCGGACGCGGACGACGAAGTCGATGCGTCCATCGGCGACGAGGACGGTGCAGACGAACACGACGGCGACGCACGCGACCAGCCCGAGGACAACGCGGATGCGCCCGACACTGACGCCGACGCGCCCGAGCCGTCGGACTGACCGATCTACCGTACTTATCGACGTCCAGTGGTACAAGACCTCCCAGAACCACTCCATCGGAGAGCACCGCTCGACGTCGTGGGCGCTCGATTGGAGAGCAGGTCGCGCAAGCCGCGGGAGGATGATCCCCCTGCCCCCGCTACTCGGTAACAGACTCTCGATCGTCGGGCTCACCGACAGCTCACCGATCGAGTGAACCGAAACCCCCTTTTCCCCGACCCCGGTACCCCGTAGCATGCTCTCTATCGCGCTGGCGGGGAAACCCAACGCCGGCAAGTCTACCTTCTACAGGGCGGCGACGGAGTCGGACGTCGACGTCGGCAACTACCCGTTCACAACCATCGACCCGAACCGCGGCGTGAGCTACGTCCGCACCGACTGCCCCTGTCTCGACCGCGAGGAGCGCTGCGGCGGGGACAACTGCCGCGACGGCAAGCGGTACGTCCCCGTCGAACTGCTCGACGTCGCCGGGCTGGTCCCGGGCGCCCATGAGGGGCGTGGCCTGGGGAACCAGTTCCTCGACGAACTCACCACCGCCGACGTCATCCTCAACGTCGTCGACGCCTCCGGCGGGACCAACGAGGAGGGCGAACCCGTCGAAATCGGGAGCCACGACCCCGTCGAGGACGTCGACTTCGTCGAGGAGGAGATGGACCTCTGGCTCGCCAGCATCGTCGACCGCAACTGGGAGGGGGTCGAACGGGCCTCCCGCTCGCCGGACTTCGACCTCGACGAGGAACTGACGGAGATGCTCACCGGCGTCGGCGCGACGGAGGCCGACGTGGCTCGCACCCTGCGCGAGGTCGACTACCCCGACGACCCCATCGCCTGGGAGGACGAGCACCGTGAAGCCCTCGCCCGGGAAATCCGCCAGCGGACCAAACCCATCGTCGTCGTGGCCAACAAGGCCGACATCGCGCCGGAGGGGAACGTCGAGCTCCTGCAGGAGGCCGCCGAGTACGCGATTCCCACCACCGCCGACGGCGAACTGGGCCTCCGCCGGGCGGCCGACGCGGGCATCGTCGAGTACGACCCCGGCGACCCGGACTTCGAGATTACGGGTGACGTCAGCGACGACCAGCGCGAGGGCCTCGAACAGATCCGCGACGTGATGGAGGCATGGGGCGGCACCGGAGTCCAGCAGTCCCTCGACGAGGCCGTCTACGGCCTGCTCGACCATTTCACCGCGTTTCCCGTCCAGAACGAGAGCAAGTGGACCGACGGCACCGGCACCGTCCTCCCCGACGCCTTCCTGCTACCCCAGGGTTCGACGCCGAAGGACCTGGCCTACGCCGTCCACTCCGACATCGGCGACGGGTACCTCCACGCCGTCGACGCCCGCGAGAAGCGACGCATCTCCGAGGAGACGGAACTGGCTGAGGGCGACGTGATCAAGATCGTCAGCACGAACTGACCGCCCCTCGTTGCTCGGTGATTCCGCTGCTCCACCGTCACTCTCGACCGTCTTTCAGCGACGACAACGAGGCACACGCTTTTGTTACAGGCCGCGAAAGGTGTCCCTATGTACGAAATCCTCGTTCCGGTGGATCGCGACGAACCGCGCGCGCTCTCGCAGGCCGAGACCGTGAGCGGCCTCCCCCACGCGGCCGAAGCGATCCGCGTGACCCTGCTCCACGTCTTCACCGACAACGAGGAGGGAGCCTCGGTCAACCAGGTCGGCTCGGTTCGTGAGGCCCAGGACCGTCTAGAGGAGGCCGGTATCGAGGTGGATCTGGCCGAGCAGAGCGGCGACCCGGCCGCGGAAATCCTCGACTACGCCGACGAGGCCGACGTGGACCTCATCTGTCTGGCGGGACGGAAGCGGACGCCGGCGGGCAAGGTGCTGTTCGGTAGCGTCACCCAGAGCGTCATCCTGGGAACGGAGAAGGCGGTGCTTGTCAGTGGGCGGGGACAGACTCCCTCGGAGTGACCGGCCCGCTACCGTGCTGCTCCGACGTTTTCGAGTGACTCCGGATTCTCGATACTGCTCAGATCGCCCGGGTCCTCGCCCCGGTAGGTGGCAGCGATAGCTCTGCGGACTATCTTCCCGCTCTGGGTCTTGGGGAACTCGTCGACGAACAGGACTTCACGGGGCCGGAACGGTTTGCCCAGTTCCGCACCGACGAGGTTCCTGACTTCTTCACGGAGGGAATCTGACTCGGCCACGTCGTCCGCCAGGACCGCGTAGAGGACGACAGCAGTCCCTGTCGTCTCGTCCGGCACGCCGACGGCCGAGGCCTGGGTCACGGCGGGGTGCTCGATGGCCGCGCCCTCGACCTCGGCGGGGCCAACCTTCCGTCCGGCGACGTTGAGCGCGTCGTCGGCACGGCCGTGGAGGAACCACAGGCCGTCCTCGTCGACCTGGGCCCAGTCACCGTGGTCCCAGAGGTCCTCCCAGGTCGACCAGTACTCTTCGAGGTAGCGCTCGTCGCCGCTCCAGAGGCTCTTGGTCGTGCTCGGACAGGAGTCCCGCGCGATAAGGTAGCCCCGTTCGTGCCGGTCGGCGACCGACTCGCCGCCCTCGTTGACGACGTCGACGTCCATGCCCAGGCCCGGCCCACCGAGCGTGCAGGGTTTGAGCGCCTGGATCGGCATCGGCATGAGGAAGCAACCGCAGATTTCGGTCCCGCCGGAGATGTTAATTATGGGAACCTCACCGCCGCCGACCTCGTCGAGGAACCACTGCCAGGACTCGGGGTCCCAGGGCTCGCCGGTCGACCCGAGGAGGCGGAGGGACGAGAGGTCGTGGCCCTCCAGCCACTGGTCTCCCTGCTTGCGGAGCGCGCGGACGGCTGTGGGGGAGACGCCGAACACGGTCAACTTGTGCCGGTCGATCAGCTCCCAGAACCGGTCGGGCTCAGGGTGGTCGGGTGCACCCTCGTACACGAATATCGTCCCGCCGAACGTGTGGTTGCCAATGAGCGTCCAGGGCCCCATCATCCAGCCGATGTCCGAAACCCAGAAGAACCGGTCGTGCGGTTTGTGGTCGAAACCGAAGTAAATCTCTTTGGCGCACTGCAGCTGGACGCCCGCGTGCGTGTGGACGATGCCCTTGGGCTTCCCCGTCGTGCCCGAGGAGTACAGGAGCATCGACTCCTGGTCGGAGGGGAGGCGCTTCGTCTCGTACTCGTCGGACTGGCGGGAGACGGTCTCGCCCCACCACTGGTCGCGCTCGTCGTACCAGTCGAGGTCCGCCTCGTCGGACCCGAGCCGGTCGTAGACGATGGTGTGATCGACGTGGCCGGCCGCCGCGATGGCGTCGTTGGCAGTGTCCTTGAGCGTGACCTCCTTCCCTCGTCTGTAGAACCCGTCCGCGGTGAACAGCACCGAGCACTCCGAATCCTCGATGCGCGTCGCCGTGGCGTCGACGCCGAACCCGGAGAAGATGGGGACGGCGATTGCTCCCACCTTGAAACAGCCGTAGGGGATGGCAGCGACCTCCGGGACCATCGGCATGTACAGGCCGACGGCGTCCCCCGTCTCGACGTTCCGCTGTTCGAGCGCGTTGGCGACCTGGTTGGCCTGCCTGTGGAGTTCGTGGAACGTGACGTCGCGCGTGTCGCCGCGTTCGCCCTCCCAGACGATGGCGCTTTTGTTGCGCGTCTCGCTGTCGACGGCAGCGTGCCTGTCCAGGACGTTGTGGGCCAGGTTGATCTCTCCACCGGGATACCAGTCGCTAAACTGCGGCCCCTCGCTGTCGTCTCTGACCACGTCGTAGTCCTCGAAGAACTCGATGTCCAGATAGTCAGGGAGCAGGTCCCAGAACCAGTCGACGCCGGAGGCGGGCTCCCCCTCGACGTCGCCCGTGGTGCGCTCGATCAGTTCGTCGTAGTCGTCGAAACCGTAGTCCTGCATGAACTCCCAGACGTTGGTCGACTCGACGAACTCCCGGGAGGGCTCGTAGGCGGACCGGTCGAGCCCGTCCCGCGAATCGGATCCCATACCACGACGTTCGGTGACGAGTACCAAAGTTATTGTGCGCGTCCGGGCCGTGCGACGGTCGGACTCGGTCCGCGCGACGGAGGGCCGAGCGATAGGTTACAGGATCTGATGGGTCGAAAACCCTTTTGCCGACAGCTTACCAAGGATCCGATATGTACGTCCGGGACGCGAAAAACCGCGAGGAGGTCTGGCTGCTGGACCGCATCGAGGAGATGGGACTCGACGAGACGGCGTTCCGGTCGCGCGACTACGTGGTGGCCATCGACGAGGAGAGCCACGAAAAGGCCGGCTTCGGCCGCATCCGCATCCACAAGCCCGAGGACGAGGCTGAGCTGTGTGAACTGACCAGTATCGGCGTCCTCGACGCGTGGCGCGGCCAGGGCATCGGTGCCCACGTCGTCGAACGGCTCGTCGAGTACGCCAGCGACGAGGGGTTCGACACCGTCTACTCGCTGACGGGACACCCCAACTACCTCCAGCAGTTCGGCTTCGACCGCATCGACGACGCACAGCTGCCGGAGAAACTGCGCGAGCGCCTCGAATCCAAACGGGAGACGCTCGAACCCGACGCCGTCGCGACGCGAATCGCCACCGAGGACTTCCAGATGCCCGACGAGTACCGCGAACGATTCAAGGGCGCGACAGCGGAGGAAGAGGGCGAGGGCGAACCCGTCGAGGGCCCCGAGGACTTCGGTATCGACCCCGAAGAGGCCACCTACAAGTACGACACCGGGCGGTAGGACCCTTTCCCGGTTCCGTCCCGCTGCACAACTCGCTTCTCTCAGCAGTGACGGACTCGATAGTTCGAGGACGGACTGGCCTTCGGTACCACACCGGCGGAACGCTTTTGCGCACGTTGGACGGGCATGTTGCCATGCCCGACGAGTTCGTCGTCCCGCCACCGGCGACGCCGGGAGACCGCGTCGCCGTCATCGCGCCGTCCAGGGGCGCCGCCGCTCACCACCGAGACGTTCTCACGCTCGGGCTCGACCGGCTGCGTGACGTCTTCGACCTGCAGCCCGTCGTCTACCCGACGGCCCGGCAATCGGATGCGTTTCTCCGGGACCGTCCCAGGACGCGAGCGGCCGACGTCCACGCGGCGTTCCGTGATCCCGATATTTCGGCTGTCTTCGCCACCATCGGCGGCGACGACCAGCTCCGGATCCTGAAGCACCTCGACCCAGACGTGCTCCGGCAGAATCCAACGCGTTTCTTCGGGATGAGCGATAACACAAACCTCGCGCTCTTCCTCTGGAAACAGGGTATCGTCTCGTTCTACGGCGGTCAGATCCTCAATCAGGTCGCGACACCTGGGTTCCTGCCCGAGTACACGGAGCGCTACCTCCGCAGAGCGCTGTTCGAGGCGTCTCTCGGCGAGATAGAACCCGCCAAGCAGTGGACGGACGACGTCGTCGACTGGGGTGCCGAAGACTACGTCGAACAGGAACCCGAGTACGAGGACAACGACGGCTGGCGCTGGCACGGCGATCGGCCCGTCGACGGCCGGCTCTGGGGTGGTTGTCTCGCCATCCTTCGCTGGCAACTCGTCGCGGATATGTACCTCCCCGACCCAACTGCCCTCGACGGCGATATTCTCGCCATCGAGACTTCAGAGCAACGTCCCAGCGCCAACCGCGTTCGCTGGACACTACAGGCGATGGGCGAACGCGGCCTGCTCCAGCGATTCGACGGCGTCCTCGTCGGCCGGCCACAGACCCGCCATCGGTTCGACGACCAGACTGACGACGAACGAATGGAGTATCGGCGTGACCAGCACGACGCGATACGCTCTCTGCTCGACCGGTACAACTCCGAGGCGACGGCCGTCTTCGACCTCGACTTCGGGCACACGAATCCGACCGTTCCGGTCCCCATCGGCGGTCAGGTTGAGGTGGACCCGGCAACGGAGACGATCAACTTCCCATGATGCTCGGAGCCTTTTACCCGATCAGCGACTTCCAGTAGACGGCCAGGTCGAACGTCTCGCCGAATCCTTCCAGTCGCTCCTCGCCGATGAACCGGAATCCCAGCGAGTCGTAGAACGACTGGGCTGCGATGTTCCCGACGTTCGTGTCGAGAACTATCTGGTGGTATCCGTCGCCGCGCGCTCGATACTCCAGTTCCTGGTAGAGCGCCCGTCCGAATCCTCGGCGCTGGTAGTCGGGGGCGACGCGTACCCTCGTGAGTTCCGCGGTGCGACGGTCGAAGTCGAACCGTCCGGCCAGCGGCCACTCGTCGACGTGGTGGTAGGCGCCGGTCGCGACGAGTGCCCCGCGGTGGCGGCCGACCAGGAACTCCCCGTCACGGTCGAGGTAGTGGCCCGGGACGTCTTCCAGGTCTGGTTCGGGGACGTCCGCTGCGTAGTCGCCCGCACTGCGGAGGGCCGCCTCGTCGAGTGCCCGGACCCGCGCCCCGTCGCCGTCGCGGAACCGGCTGACGTCGAGTGCGGTCACGCGTCGACGACCCGCGCACCGTCTTCGTACAGGGGAAACTCACGGCAAAGGTCAGTCGGCATAGGAGAGACGGCGTCTGCTGGCCGTAAAGCCACTATCCTGACACAGACGACGGAACCGACACAGTCGTCACAGACCGGTCACTCCCCGTACTCGGCAAGCGGATCCCCGTCGCTCTCGAAGTCATCCCAGAACGTCGCCGCGCGATAGGCGTTCTCCGGATACAGTCGCGCCGGCGGCTTCTCGAACCACGCTGCGCCGTTGAGTTCGCCTGGCTGAATCTCGACGTGTCCGCCGCTGTACTCGGCGTCGAAGAACACCGAGAGCGTGTGCAGTCGCTCGTCGTGGTCGCCGTCCGAGGTGGTGACACGGTGGCGGATCAGGAACAGGTCCGACAGCTCGCAGTCGACGCCCGTCTCCTCGTGGACTTCACGGACTGCCGCCTCCTCGTAGGTTTCGCCAGCCTCGCGTCCACCGCCTGGGAGTCCCCACCGGTCACCGCCGCGGCCGAGTATCATCAACACTGCGGGCTGCTCGTCGACCTCGTCGGGCATCGACTCGGTCAAGTCTATAGCCTGCTCGGGGCGGCGGACGACCCAGGCGTACCCGCCGCCGGTGTACCCGTCGCGGGCGAAGTCCCGGAGGTCGACGAACCTGTCGGCGTCGACCACCTCGCGCTCCTCGTGGACGCGGACCTCACCGTATTCGTCGAGGAGTCGGTCCCGCCTGCGCTCGACCGTCTCTCTGTTGACGTCCTCGGGCAATGGATCCGCACGGAGTGCCGTCCGTTCCAAGAAGCTGTCGGTTCGTCGTCACGTGCCGGTGGCCCGGGCGCCCGGACCGTGTCAACTATGTCGACACAACAGCTTTGGGGCCGGCCCGGGAGCCTCTCGCCATGGACGTCACCGAGCGCGTACACCTCATGCCAGTGGGATACGAGAACGACCGCATCGTGCTGGCCGCAAAGCGGTTCCGGGCCGACCGCGTCGTGTTGCTGGAGTACGACGACGAAACGGATCACCCCTCCTACGCCGAGACAGTCCGCGAGCGCCTCGACGAGCGCGGTATCGACCACGAGTCGGCGGCCTGCGACGTCTTCGACTTCTACGACTCTATCGGGGTTGTCGCCGAACTCGCCACGCGCTTCGCCGACCACGACGTCTACGTCAACTTGGCCTCGGGGAGCAAGGTCACCGCCATCGGTGGGATGATAGCCTGCATGGCCACCGGCGCGACGCCGTACTACGTCCGTGCCGAGCGTTACGCCGCCGAGAGCGAGAGTGACACGGCGGAGGGTATCCGAGAGGTCACCGAACTCCCCACGTACCCGATGGAGAGTCCCGAGCCCCAGCACGTCGCCGTGATGGACTACCTGGCCCGGGAGGACGGCGCCCGCAAACGAGACCTGATCACGTTCGGCGAAGAGGCCGACCTTCCGTTCGTCGCCGACCACGACGCGGCCAACCGGAAGAGCGAGTACCGCTTGCTCGACAGCCACGTCCTCGACCCGCTCCGCGAGAACGACTACGTCACCGTCCGCGAGCGCGGCCGGTCGAAACTCGTCGAACTGACCGCCGCGGGCGAGAACACACTGCGGGCGTTCCGGTACCTGCTGGACGAAACGGCCGACGACCGAGGAGTAGAACGCTAGTGAATAATCGTCAAGATTCGGTAACGGTTAAAGGGCGGCGCGCGCACCTGACGGTATGTTCGACCCGGAAGAGCTGGACGAGATTCGCTCTGCCAGGGAGGAGTGGGAGGCGGAGCACGTCCAGCCGACGGTAGACCGGTTCGGGGAGCGCCGGGAGACGTTCGAGACGGACACGCGCGGCCGCGAGGTCGACCGGCTGTATACGCCCGAAGACGTCGCAAACGCTGAGTACGAGGAAGACCTTGGCTTCCCTGGCGAGGAACCGTACACGCGCGGCGTCTACCCGACGGGGTACCGCGGGCGTCTCTGGACGATGCGCCAGTACGCGGGGATGGGGACCGCCGGGGAGACCAACGAGCGGTTCAACTACCTGCTCGACGAGGGCCAGACCGGCCTGTCGATGGCCTTCGACCTGCCGACGCAGATGGGCCACGACTCCGACGACGCCCTGGCGGTCGGTGAGGTCGGGAAGACGGGCGTCGCCATCGATTCGCTGCGAGACATGGAGACGGTCTTCGAGGGCATCCCGCTCGACGACGTCTCGACGTCGATGACCATCAACGCGCCCGCGAGCGTGCTGCTCGCGATGTACGTCGCCATCGGCGACCAGCAGGGCGTCCCCCGCGAGGAACTCCGGGGCACCATCCAGAACGACGTGCTCAAGGAGTACATCGCCCGCAACACGTACATCTACCCGCCGGAGCCGTCGATGCGCATCATCACAGATATCTTCGAGTTCTGCGCCGCGGAGGTGCCGAACTTCAACACGATCTCCATCTCCGGTTACCACATCCGCGAGGCCGGGTCGACCGCAGCCCAGGAGATAGCGTTCACGCTCGCCGACGGCATCGAGTACGTCGAGGCGGCCATCGACGCGGGCCTGGATGTCGACGAGTTCGCGCCCCAGCTCTCCTTCTTCTTCGCCTCGTACAACAACATTCTCGAAGAGGTGGCGAAGTTCCGGGCCGCCCGCCGCCTGTGGGCCGACCTGATGGACGAGCGCTTCGACGCCGCGGACCCCAAGAGCAAGCAACTCAAGTTCCACACCCAGACCGCCGGGTCGACGCTGACCGCCCAGCAGGTCGAGAACAACGTCGTCCGCGTCGCCTACCAGGCGCTGGCGGCGGTGCTGGGCGGCACCCAGAGCCTTCACACCAACGGGAAGGACGAGGCCGTCGGCCTCCCGACGGAGCAGAGCGTCCGGACCGCCCTCCGGACCCAGCAGATCCTCGCCCACGAATCCGGCGTCGCCGACACCGTCGACCCGCTCGCCGGGAGCTACTACGTCGAATCGCTGACCGACGACGTCGAGGCCGAGGCCCGCGAAATCATGGCCGAGGTCGACGAGCGCGGCGGCATGACCCAGGCCATCCAGGACCAGTGGGTCCAGCGTCAGATCCAGGACGTCGCCTTCGAACGACAGCGCGAACAGGAGGAGGGCGAGCGCATCATCGTCGGCGTCAACGAGTACACCGTCGACGAGGAGGGGCCCGTCGACATCGACGAGGTCGACCAGAGCCAGGAGGAACGCCAGCGAGAGCGGCTGGCGTCCATCAAGGACGAGCGGGACGAGGAGGCCGTCGAGGCGAAACTCGACGCGCTCCGCGAGGCCGCCGAAAGCGACGAGAACCTCATGCCGTCCCTCGTCGATGCGGTCAAGGTGTACGCGACGACCGGGGAGTGCTGTGACGTCCTCCGCGACGTGTTCGGCGAATACCAGCCGGGGTCGGCCCTATGAGATTCGACCACGCCGGCATCGCGACGGACGACGCGGTGGCCCTCGTCGACCTGTACGGTGGCCTGTTCGACGCGCCGGTTGCCCACGAGGAGACGTTCGGCGAGCTATCGGTGACCTTTCTCGACCTGGGCAACGGCTATTTCGAACTGCTGGAGCCGACTCCGGACGCCGACGGACCGATTGCGGAGTACCTCGATCGGAGTGGTTCAGGCATCCACCACGTCGCCCTAGAGACGGACGACATCGAGGCGGCACTGGACGTCGCTCGCGAAGCCGACGTCGCCCTCATCGACGAAGAACCACGGCAGGGCGCCTGGGGCCACGACGTGGCCTTCCTCCACCCCTCGGCGACCGGCGGCGTGCTCGTCGAGTACGTCGAGCACTGACGCCGACCGGTTCGACGAAGGGGGCGGCGAGCCGAGTCCGACAGCGCAGGTTTTTCGGGACGGGGTTCTGAGGTGGCCCCATGTCACGAACTGCTATCGTCGCCGGCGTCGGTCCGGGACTCGGCGAATCAATCGCGCGAACCTTCGCGGCGGAGGGGTGCGAGGTCGGCCTGTTCGCCCGCTCCGCGGAGTACATCGAGGAGCTCGCGGACGACCTCGGCGAGTCCGCGGGCGACGGCCTCGCCGTGCCGACGGATCTGGCCGATCCGAACCAGATAGCCGCGGGTTTCGACCGCGTCAGGGACGCGTTCGGTTCCGTCGACGTGCTCGTCTACAACGCCAGCGCCGCGCCCTGGAAGGGGCTCCGGGCGGTCGGCGACGCGGAGTTCGAGACGGCGCTCGACGTTGGCCCACGAGGAGCGCTGCACTGCTCCCAGCAAGCAGTGGAGGACATGCTGGCTAGCGACGGCGGGACGGTCGTCTTCACCGGGGCTACCTCGTCGGTCCGCGGAAAGGACGGCGCCATCGGCTTCTCCGCGGCGAAGTTCGCCGTCCGGGGCATGGCCGAATCGATGGCCCGCGAACTCGGGCCCGACGGGGTTCACGTCGCACACGTCGTCGTCGACGGGCAGATCCTGACGCCGGACGCCGCGGATCGGGCGGGCGACCGGCCAGAAGAGGCCTTCCTCGACCCGGACGAGATCGCGAACGAGTACTGGCACCTCGTCGAGCAGGACCGCTCGGCGTGGACGCTGGAACTCGACCTGCGGCCCCACGTCGAGGAGTTTTAGCCACCGAGAGTGCGCACGCAATCTGGGCTGACCGGCCGCGAGCACCGGAAAGCCGCACCTGCAACGGAAAAGGACTTACATCCGACGCTAGTCCGTGTAGGTATGGAAGCTGTGGTCCTCGCCGGTGGGTACGCGACGCGGCTGTGGCCCGTCACGAAGAACCGACCGAAGATGCTCCTCCCGGTCGGCGAATCGACGGTTATCGACCGGATCCTCGGCGAACTCGAAGCGGACGAGCGGATCGACGAGGTGTACCTGAGCACGAACGAGCGCTTCGCCGAGGACTTCGAGGAGCACCTCGCCGATTCGGCGTTTGAGAAACCGACTATCAGCGTCGAGCAGACGACCGAGGAGGACGAGAAGTTCGGCGTCGTCGGCGCGCTCGCCCAGCTCGTCGAGCGCGAGGGCATCGAGGACGAGGACCTGCTCGTCATCGCCGGCGACAACCTCATCAGTTTCGACGTGGCCGACTTTCTGGACTTCTTCGAGGAGAAGGGAGCGACCACGCTGGCGGCCTACGACGTCGGCTCCCGCGAGAAGGCAAAGTCCTACGGGCTGGTCGAACTGGACGGCGACGAGGTCGTCGACTTCCAGGAGAAGCCCGACGAGCCCAACAGCACGCTGGTCTCCATCGCCTGCTACGCCTTCCCCGCGGACGCGGTGCGCTTCGACGAGTACCTCCAGGGCGGCAACAACCCCGACGAGCCCGGCTGGTTCATCCAGTGGCTCGTCGACGACGGCGACGTCCACGCCTTCACCTTCGACGAGGCGTGGTTCGACATCGGCACGCCCGATAGCTACCTCGAAGCCGTCTCCTGGCAGCTCCAGGGCGACAACTACGTCGCCGATTCGGCGACCATCGAGGATACCACGCTCGGCGAGAACGTCCACGTCCTGGACGGCGCCGAAGTCGTCAACTCGAACCTCGACCGCGCGGTCATCTTCCCCCAGACGACCATCCGCGACTGCGACATCCGCGAGTCCATCATCGACCGCGAGACGCGCGTCGAGAGCCTCGACCTCTCTGGTGCGCTCATCGGGGCGCACACGCAGATAACGAACGGGAAGTAGGGAGGCGCCGACTGAGCGGCGCAACGCGCCGCAGTTGGTCGAACGGCGGCGCCGTGAGACCCGACGGGAGGGGCCAGCTATATTGTGAGCGGGAGCGAACGGAGTGAGCGACACGCGAGCAGTAGGATGGTCTGAGCGAAGCGAAGACCATCTTGAATCGAACGGCGACCGAAGGGAGCCGTGAGATAGGGAGGCGCCAAGCGCAGCGAGGGGCCCCTCGGTAATTGCGAGCGGGGAACGGAGTGACCCGTGAGCAAGCGCCGCTCCGCGGACACCGCTATTCGTCGAACAGTTCTCTCGCAAGTTCACGGGCGATAGCGACGCCCGTCTCGACCGGGAGGCTCGTCGTAGCGGCATCTGTCTTCCCCGCCCACCGTTCGTATTCGTCGACCGATGCGAACACGTGGATGTACGGGCAGGTCTCTGTGTAGATATCTTCCTGACGCGGTGGACCGTCTCCGCCGGCGTCGCGGGAGACGCCGAGCGAGACGACGGCGTCCTCCGCATCGGCCGTCACGCCGTCGCTCTCGACGTCGATGGTGATCGAATCGCCGTCTTCTGGCGTTTTCGACCGAATGATCCCCGGCTCATCGCGCAGGAACGGGACGGCGAGCGGGTCGAGCACGCAGACGAACGACGCCGTCTCGCCGTCGATGTCGACCGAGTGGTCGCCGTCGTCGACGTAGCAGAGGTCCGCCTCAGTGGGAAGGTCGTCCTGCGTTCGCTCGCTCGCGGCGCGGATGGCCTCGACCCACTCCGCGCCAGTGTCGATGCGCCCGTCGTCTCCGTGAAGCGTCGCGAGGTACTTCCCGACGTGAGCCGGGATAGTCAGGTTCGCCAGGTCCAGTCGCGGTCCGATGCTATCGCCGTCGAAGCTTTCAGTCGACATGCAGCTATACTTTGAAATGCGAAGTTATTAAGCTGTGAAGTCCAAACTATCAGAGTAACTCCACGGAGACGAACTCATGAGCCAGATATGCTGTGACGCCGACGGACCGCCCTGTCACTGTCTCGCGACGGACCTTCTCGACGTCCTCGGGCGCAAGTACGCCATGGACGTCGTCTGCGTCGTTGCCCACCACGAGCCCGTCCGGTTCGGCCTGCTGGAGGACCACCTCCCGGACGCCAGCACCTCGACGCTATCGACCAGACTCGACGAACTCGAGGCCGAGGGACTGTTGACTCGCGAGCGATACGACGAGATTCCGCCCCGCGTCGAGTACAAACTCACAGCGGACGGGCGCGAACTGGGTGAGCGCCTCCGTCCGGTGCTCGACTGGATAACCGAGCGGGAGAATAGGAACTGAAAGCGATACTCAGGCCAGCCAGGCGTCCGTGATTCTCACCGACCCCCTCGTCCCGTCCCACTCCGTCTCGTACTCTAGCCGGATCGGCCGGTCCATGTGGGGACCGTCGGTCACGAGCGTCTCGAACTCACCGCCTTCGCCGAGGATGTGGACTCCGTACTCCTCGTTGAGGGCCTCCAGTTCGTCCAGCGCGTCGGCGTCGAGCGTGCGGCCGAGCCAGGACTCGTCCAGTCCGTGCGCCGCGACCTGGATGATCTCGATTACGAAGCCCGCGTCGAGCATCTCGTCGGCGAGTTCACGGGGGTCGCGTTGCCAGAGCGGGGCGAATAGTTCGGCGTCGAGACGGTCGGCCATCGCCTCGATGCGGGAGGTCTGGTACTCGCTCTCGACGGCGCCAGCGGTGAGGCCGGCGACGCCACCGTCGAGTTCGTCCTCGAGCGCTTCGAGCGCCGCCTCCAGCGGTTCGAGTTCGGCGTCGCCCTGAGCGCCCGCATCGGGGACGTCGTCGGCGCCGAAGTCGTCGGGTTCGACGTCGAGGAGCGGGATTCCGATGCTCTCGGCCGCCAGCGTCGCCAGCTCCGTGGCGGGGACGTGGTACATGTACGAGTCGCCCTCGGGATGGACGGTAACGAGTCGCTCGACGGGGAGGTCGCGTTCGAGAGCGCGGTAGAGCGCCCACGAGGAGTCCTTGCCGCCAGAGAACAGGCTCACCCACGCGCCGGTCATGAGCACTGCTTCCACTTCAACGGATAAATCGATGTGGATTCGGGTTCATAGTGTTGGGTGTAACATTTTACCGGCGTTCGACGTGACCGGTGCCGTCAAACGACGGTAAGGGCTTACGACCGACAGAATCAGTCGACCAGTTCCTCTTCGATGGTCGTCTGGTTGAAGTACGTCGAGAAGCGGACGCCGACGAGGCTGATGAGGATGCTCGCGAGGATGAAGATGGCGAGGCGGGTCCCCGGTTCGAGCGCGAAGGCCTCGATCTCTACCATCGCGTAGTCGATTCGGCCGACGCGGAATCGCTCGAAGACGCCGCCGCGTTCGAGGAAGTACGCTGAGAAACCGCGGGCGAGCAGGCCGACGGCGACCGCGCCGAAGGGAAGGTTGACGTAAGCCGACCGGACGCCCTCGCGCTGGATGAGTTCGTCCAGCAGGCGACCCGTGGAGGCGGCGAGGGCGGCCGCGGTGAGCCACGGGACGGCGCTGAACACGAAGTGGTTGACGAGCAGGAACGTGTTCGCGTGGTCGACGTCCGAGACGGCGAGGAAGCCGACGAAGGCGCCGACGAGGGTGAGGCCCACCGCGACGACGTAGGTGACCAGCGACACCTGTCCGGAGTACAGCGCCTCCTGAACCTCGCCGGGGAGTCGCGAGAGGTACTCGTCGATACCGAGCCCCTTGTAGATGAGGAACCCGCCGACTGCGGCCGTGATGGCGCCGATGGCGAACGCGGGGTTGTCCCCGATGAGCAGCAGGATAGGGAACGCGATGAGGGCGACGCCGAGCGGGACCAGCACCGTCTTCCGGAGTTCCTCGTCGGCGAGGAACTGCTTGAGCAGGTAGTACGTCGATTCGAGGTCACGGGCCTGCCGGACGACGACGCGGTCGACCGCGTCGACGCGCAGGCGGCTCTCGATGATCGGGACGAGTCGCTCGTCCTCGGCACTGTCGACCACGACGACGGCCGAGTCCGGTTCGTACTGCTCGATGAGTTCGTCGGCCTGGCGTGCGACGCTCCGGTCGGCGCTGACGCCGTCGCCGCGGTCCCCGAGCACTGCGACGACCGGGTCGTCGCCGTCGGCTTCGAGGTCGCGGGCCACGCGCAGCCCCTCGAGCATCGTGTTGATGCGACTGTCTTCCGGGTCGTCGACACCGACCTCGGTGACGAGGGTTTCGACGGCACGCTGACCGTCTATCGGCAGGGAGGCGTCGGCGGGAAACTCCCCGCCCCGGTCGATACAGACCACCAGCGTTGTCACGGTGAGTGAGAGTGTATCAGAGAATAAAAATCCCCACTACCGTGGTCCGGGTTCGCACCCACGGACCTGCCCCGAACAGTCTTCGATACCGTTACCGACGGAAGGACAGTCCGTCGACGTCGCCGCTGAAGACGCTCGCGACGCCGGCGCCCAGCGCGAACGCGACCGACTGCGCACCGCCGCGAATCCGCCCCATGACGCCGCGGCTGGGTTCGAATTCCTCGACGGCGACCGGTTCGTCGATCAGTTCCTCGACGTGGGCTTCGACGTCCTCGCGCGTTCCGAGTTCGTCGACGAGCCCCAGTTCGGCCGCCTGGTCGCCGAGGTAGACGCGCGCCTCGGTGTCGCGGATGGTCGCCTCGTCGAGTTCTCGCCCCTCTGCAACCGTCTCGACGAACTGGTCGTAATAGTCGTCGATGAGTCCCTGAAGGTAGGCCCGTTCGTCGGGTTCGAACTCCTTCAGCGGCGTTCCGGCGTCCTTGAACTCCCCCGCCGCGAGTCGCTCGTAGGAGAGACCGAGGCGGTCGGCCAGGTCAGCGGCGTTGACCCGCGAGCCGATGACGCCGATGGAGCCGACGATGCTCCCCTCGCGGGCCCACAGCTCGTCACAGCCGGCGGCGATGTCGTAGCCGCCGCTGGCGCAGACGTCCGTGGCGTAGGCAATAGTGGGCCCGTCGAACCGTTCGGCGGCGATCCGGATGTCCTCGCTCGGGACGATCTCGCCGCCGGGCGTGTTGAGCTTCAACAGAAGGGCCCGGACGCCGCTGTCTTCGTCGGCGCGTTCGATCTGGTCGACGATTTCGTCGGCCTCGGCTCCCACCGGCGGACTCGTCAGGCTCCCGCCCCCGTCGCGAGTGATCGGTCCTTCGACGGCGACCTCCGCCGCGTTGTGCGAGGGGAAGACGGACTCGGCGACGTTTCCGCCGATGCGGACCGCGACGATGACGAGGCCGAGCAGGAACAGGACGCCGAGCAGTTCCGCGAGATCCGTCGGAACGACGACGAACACGACCCAGCCGACGATGACGGCTATCAGCGCGGCCAGCGCGACGATGGCGAGCTGGGCGAGTTGCCTCCCAGTCCCGCTCATTGGTACATTCCGAGCGGTTCGGCGCTCGTGCTCTCGTCGCTGGCCTGTTGCATCTGCTGGGCGAGTTGGGACTTGGCCTCGCTGATCTCTTCGGCCTGTTCGACCAGGCTATCGGTCTCGACCTCGACGCCGGTCAGTGGTTCGACGCCGTTCAGGAGGATCGCCCGCGCCGCCTCGGGGTCGGGGAACTGCCTGTTCGACTCGACGACGAGGCCGATCGAGGCCAGGTCGCGTCGCTCCGCTTCGTAGATGAGCGCGCCGGTGGGCCCGGTGATGGCCCCGTCCTGTTCGGGAGCGTCTATCTCCGCCTCGGCCAGCAGCCCGTCCGCACCGCCCGTCGCGATCCCGCTGAGGTCGGGGACGTCGCCCTTCTCGGCGGGGAGACCGCTCAGATAGATGGGCGTCACGCCGTGGTCCTGGATCCACTCCGTGACGCAGGCCGCGAAGTGTTCGGCACTCTTGGGGGACACCGGCACGTCGCTGCTGAGGACGAGCAGGTCGCGGTCCTCGTCGACGTAGATACGTACCGGCGACCGGACGCCGGTCTCGCCCTTCTGGTACACTGCGACGCGCGGCAGGCCGTCGCAGTGGACCGACGCGTAGTGAGTCATGTCGAAGGCCGATACCAGGTGGTCCGCGGCTATCTTGCCGACGAGGCCGATTCCCGGCAGCCCCTCGACGAGCATGGGTTCGTCGAGGGCGACGTCGTCTCGGTGGACCGTGACATGTGCCATGCGGGTGGTTTTGGCGCCTGTCGGGGTTAATCTTCGGGAGCGCGTGCGTGGGCTGACGGTTCGACGGGACCGGCCGGGCGGGAAGTTCGAAACCCACAAGCGAGTGCCAGTGAGAGTGAACGCCAATGGAAGTCCTGGACCGCTACGAGTCCATCGTCGACGACTTCGCGGCCTTTACTGCGGCGTGTGAGCGCCCGCTCCCCTCCGCCGTCCGCGTCAACACGATCAAGACGACGGTCGAACGGGCCCGCGCCGCGCTCGACGCCGAGGACATCACGTACGACCCCGTCGACTGGTACCCCGGACTGCTGAAATTCCCCGACGACCAGCCCGGAACCAACTGGCCGTACTTCCACGGCTGGATCTACGGACAGGAGGAAGTCTCCGCCGTCCCCGCGGAAGTGCTGGATCCTGAGCCGGGCGAGCGGGTCTGGGACGCCTGCGCCGCGCCGGGGTCCAAGACCTCGCAACTCGCCGCACTGATGGACGACGACGGCGTCGTCGTCGCGACGGACTCGAACCTCGGCCGGCTCTCCGCGCTCCGGTCGAACGCCGAGCGCCTCGGCGTCACCAACGTCGCCGTCACGCACGAGGACGCGCGCAACCACTCGCTCAAGCCGTTCGACAACGCGGAGTACGACCGCGCGCTCGTCGACGTCCCCTGCTCCTGTGAGGGGACCATCCGAAAGAACCCCGACGCGCTGGACGACTGGGAATACGACCACGTGAAGGGCATCTCGGGCGTCCAGAAGGGCGTCCTCCGGCGGGCCGTGCAGGCCACCAAGGAGGGTGGGACCGTCGTCTACTCGACGTGTACGTTCGCGCCCGAGGAGAACGAGGCCGTCCTCGACTACGTCCTCGAGGAGGAGGCCTGCCGCCTCGTCGACTTCGAGATACCCCTCGATTCGGTCCCCGGCGTCACCGAGTGGCCCGGCGGCGAAGACGGGACCGGTGGTGGCGACCAGAGCGGTGACGGTACCGCCGACGACGACGGTCCGCGCGAATTCGATCCGAGCGTCGAGAAGGCAAAGCGCATCTATCCCCACCTCAACGACACGGGCGGGTTCTTCTGTGCGAAACTGGAGGTGGAGGGATGAGCCACGAGAGCACGCGTTTCGATAGAGTGCCTGCGACCGAGGCAGAACGCGACGACGAGGACCCTGAGCAGGTCACCCGCGAGGAGATACTCGACTTCTGGGAGGACCGATACGGCGTCCCGCGACCTGTCTTCGACGACTACACGTTCTGGGAGCGCGGGGCCGGCAAGATATGGATCTTCCGCGGCGACGCGCCCTCGCCCGTCGACGTCGAGGGGCTCGGGATGACGTTCCTCCGGACGCGCCAGGAACACTGGAAGCCCACGACGGAGGCGGTCCAGCGGTTCGGCGGCCACGCCGACAAGTGCACCGTCCACCTCGACGCGGACCAGGCTGCGACGTTCGTCGCCGGCGAGGACCAGGAGCTAGCCGACTGGGAGGGCGACTGGGGCTACCTGATCGTCTCCCACGATCTGGTCGGGGAGTCCGAACCGATGGGCGTCGGTCTCTACCTCTACGGCGAACTCCGCTCGCAGGTCCCCAAGGGTCGACAGCGGGCGTTATAGATCGACCGCCGGTCCACCGGCGGCGTCCGTTCTCCCCGGTTGTGCTCCACCTTCGTCCCAGTTCACTGAACAGTTTCGCCGGCGCGCTGAGACGCGACGACGGCCGCTTCCAGTTGCAGACCGTCGACGGGGTCGACTCGGCGCGG
>Ga0075105_1000399_pt1 | contig 23136 bp, 22 predicted proteins | sample AntDeeMetag02WF5_FD_69800 | JGI IMG/M metagenome (GOLD analysis project Ga0075105, IMG submission 69800) | Saline lake microbial communities from Deep Lake, Antarctica - Antarctic Deep Lake Metagenome 02WF5 | ecosystem: Environmental > Aquatic > Non-marine Saline and Alkaline > Saline | place... | reverse complement strand
GTTCCAGAACTGCCCCGTCGACAGGTCAAGCAACAACACCTGGACGATCATCCACGTGCCCAGCAGTGCGATGAGTGCCGACACCCACTTCCCGCTCTCGTCGGGGTTCGGGTCGTACTCTCTGGTCTCAGTTCGTACGTCGTCGTCGCGTTCTGTGTGACTCATGCGTGTGCCTCCAGTTCGACCTTCGCCTCTCAGTTGCAAAAGGACGAAGCCTAGGGTATTAGCCAACCAGGCCGTGCCGTTCCCGCTGATTCGGCCGATTTCGTATGCCAGAAACAGCGAGCGATCGACCTGGCCCGGTAGATTTATTCGCGTCACGGAGGGAGGATAGTTCACATGGACGTTGTTGTCGTCGGCGGCGGAATCGTCGGACTGTCGTCGGCTCACTACCTCGCCGAGCGCGGGGTGGACGTGGTGCTCTGCGAGAAGGGGTCGCTGGGTTCGGCGAGCACCGCACGCTCCGCCGGCGGCATCCGGAGCCAGTTCTCCACGTCGGTGAACGTCAGGCTCTCGGAAGCCAGCCGCGAGGTGTGGGACGACTTCGAGGCGACGTTCGGCGTGGACATCGAACACCGGCGCTGTGGCTACCTGTTCCTCGCGCGCAGCGAGGAGACGGCCGGACAGTTCCGGGAGAACGTCGCGATGCAGAACGACCTCGGCGTGGACAGCGTCTTCCTCGACCCGGCTGACGCTGTCGAGCACTGCCCCGGTCTGGAAGCCGAGAAATTCGTCGGCGCAACCTACAACGCCACGGACGGGTTCGCGGACCCGAACCTCGCCGTCCAGGGGTACGCGACGGCGGCCCGCGAGGGCGGCGTCGACATCCGGACGAACACGGCGGTCAGTGACGTGCTCACGGACGGGGACCGGGTCACGGGCGTCGAACTCGCCGACGGCGAGCGCCTCGACGCCGACTTCGTCGTGAACGCCGCTGGCGCGTGGTCGGGCCCGCTGGCCGCGATGGCCGACGTCGACCTTCCCATCGAACCCCACCGCCGACAGATTGCAGTCGTCGAACCGACCGAACCCGTCGCGGAGACCAACCCGCTCACCATCGACCTCGACAGGGGATTGTACTTCCGGCCGGAGCGCGACGGCGACGCGCTCGTCGGCGGCCACTTCGGCGGGGACGACGACCCCGTCGACCCGGACCGCTACTCGGAGTCGATGGACATCGACTGGGCCGCGACGGCCGTCGAACGCGCCGCCGACTTCACGACGTACTTCGACGGCGAGTCCCGCATCAAGCGCGGGTGGGCCGGCCTCTACGCCGTCACGCCCGACCACCACGCGATTCTCGAGGAGTCCGCTCCAGGGTTCGTGACGGCCGCCGGCTTCTCCGGGCACGGCTTCCAGCACGCGCCCGCCGTCGGCAAGATCGTCGCAGAGATCTGCGTCGACGGCGAACCGTCGCTGACGGACGTCGACGTGCTCTCCAGCGAGCGCTTCGAGGCGGGCGGCGACGCTGTCGAGTGGAACGTCGTCTGAGAACCGAGTCGGTTGAGCTGCTCTGCCCGCTCAGAACTGGTAGTCCGACTCCCGGACCTGGGCGTACTTCTTCTTCCGGTAGCGGAACTTCGCGCGCTTGTACTGGGCATATAGTTTGAGCCCGCCGGCCGCCGAGCGGGCGTTCGACTTCGAGATGAGCTTCCCGCTCTCGTTGGACTCCAGCATCTTGCGGGTGATGCGGATGGTCCGGTCCCAGTCGGCCGGCCCGTACTCGCCGACAACGTCGGCCATCGCGACGTTGCGCCGAATCTCCGTCCCGATGGCGTCGTGCCACGCGTCGTTGTAGTCGGCGAGTCGGCCCTCGGCGGCGAGTTCACCGGCGAGCAGGCCGGTGCGGTGGGCGACGTGGTCGCCGCCCTCGTGGAACGCCGAGGTGGTGCCCATCGCCCCGCCGACGACGGCGATACCGGCCGCCGTTGGTGACTCGATGGGGCGCGTCGAGGAGATGGGGTACGTCTCCGTGCTCTTGGACTTCCCGTGGCCCTCGACCAGCGGGAAGTCGGCCTCGACGTCGTACTCGTCGCCGTACAGTTCCTCCAGCAGGCGACGGATGTAGACGCCGCCGGAGGGGATCTTCTCGTCGTCCTCGCGGAGCAGTCGCCACTCGCTGGCGTCGAACTCCTCGACGTCCATCCCCATCGGCATCGTGAGGCCGACGCGCACCACGTTGTCGCGGTTCGGGAACACCCAGGGGTAGGCCGTCTCGCCGGGCATCCACCCCCACCAGAACTTCATCGAGTCCGCGTCGAACAGTTCGTCGGGGAACCGCCGGTACTCCTGGTAGGCGATGTGGTTCGCAGTGGGCGGGGAGAGCAGTTCGCTGGCCCGTTTCCCGTCGGGCAGCAGCGGGTCGAGGACGCGCATCGTCACCTGGCGCTGGGGGCCGTCCGCGAGCACCAGATACTCCGTCGTCACCGCCTCGCCGTCGCCGAGTCTGAGCGTGTGGCTGTGGCCACCCGCGAGGTCCGAGTCGACCGACTTCACGGTCGTGCCCACGACGTACTCAGCGCCCGCGTCCTCCGCTCGAGAGCGGAGCCAGTCGTCGAACTTCGCGCGGTGGAAGGTGAAGCCGAAGCCGTCGTAGTCGGCGTCGATGCCTGTGCGGTCGACCGACACCCGTTCGGTGGGGCCGATGAACTCGGCGTCCTCGAGTTCCTGTTCGATTACGTCCGCGGGGATGTCCTCGAACTCCAGGTCCGCGATGTCGAGCCAGTAGTCGAGGAAGCCCGCGGCGTCCGTCGAGTCCGGTCCGAGTCCCTCCCGGTCGGCCCGGGGCACGCCCTTCTCGTAGACGACGACGTCCGCACCTCGCTCGGCGGCCGCGTAGGCGGCAGCGGACCCGGCCGGTCCGCCGCCGACGACGGCCACGTCGACGTTGGTCATAGTCGCCAGTCACCGCGCTGTCCTTAAAGTGCTTCGAGTTTTCACGCCCACAGCGCTCAAGCGGCCCGCGCCCGTCACCACAGCTATGCCGCGTCTCGACGACCCAGTGGACGTGGGCGGCCTCGGCCTGCCCAATCGCCTCTACCGCGCGCCACTGCTGGAGTGCGCGGGCACGGACGCGGACACAGCGGAGACGCTCGTCGCGGACCTCGAACCCGCGGCCGCGTCGGGCGCCGGCCTCCTCTGCCAGGGGGCGACCATCGTGCGCGGCGAGAGTGGGTGTGCCGCGCCGAACATGACCCGCGTCCACGACGACGCGTTCGTCGCCACTCTCTCGCCAGTCCCCGAGGCTATCGAGGCCCACGGCGGCCGCGTGTTCGCGCAACTTGCCCACGGCGGCCTGCGCTCGATGGAGGTGTGGCACGCGGGCTACCGCGACGCCCACCCTGACCTCGACCAGTTGGCCGTCTCCCGGCCGCCGCCTTCGATGCGACTCGCCGACCGCATCGGCTTCCTCGACCTCTCCCCGCACGTGCTCTCGACCGACGAGGTGTACGAACTCGCGGCCGACTTCGGACGCGCGGCCGAGCGACTCGCGGACGCCGGCTACCACGGCATCCACGTCGCCGGCGCGAACATGGGCCTCGTCCAGCAGTTCCTCTCCCCGTTCTACAACCGCCGCGACGACGAGTTCGTCGACGGTTTCCGGTTCCTCGAACGCCTCCACGACGAGGTACGGGCCCGCACGGACGTCCCCCTAATCGCCAAGATTCCCTCGGAGTCGCAGGCGCCGCGGGTGATCCGTCGACGCCTCACCGACGACGACTGCGTCCGACTCTGCGAGCGCGCCGCGGCCATCGGCTTCGACGCCGTCGTCCCCGTCTCCGGGAGCGTGTTCTGGGACATGCACGTCGTGCGCGGCGAGTACCCCGAGCGCGCGTGGCGGGCGACCCAGTTCCAGTCGGGGTACGCCGAGGCGTTCGGCGGTCCGTGGCGCGCCCGCCTCGTCTCGCTTGCCAACCGCCTCCAGGCCCGAAACGCCACGTTCGAACCCGCGTGGAACGCCGACCTCTGCCGGCGCGTCCGGGAGCGCGTAGATATTCCTGTGATGCTGGAGGGCGGCGTCCGCGAGCGCGACCGAATGGACCGCTTGCTCGGCGACGCCTGCGACCTCGTTGGGATGGGGCGGCCGTTCTACGCCGAACCCCGACTCCCGGCGCGCCTGCTCGACGGCGGCGCTGCGGTCTGCGAGAACTGCAACAACTGCACGGTCCCCCAGGTCACTGGCGCCCCGGGCATCTGTCGCACGCCGTCGGTGCTCGCCGAACGCGGCCGCCTCGAACGCGAGAACGCCTACGACCGCGACTGACCCGCGAACAGGCGGACGAAGCCGCCGGCCCGTCGCTCGTCGCGGGTGAGCCGTGCGTACTGGGCCATCGCCCCGCGCGCGTCGTCGATGCGGCGGTCGAGTTCCGCGGCGGGGTCGTCCTCCCCCTCGCCCGGGGACCCGGCCGCGACGAACGCCTCGAAGCCGCGGTTGAGCGGTCGCGCGAACCGGCGGTCGCTGCGGCCGGCCTCGAGCACGGCGACGTGGCCGTCCGGTGCGAGGCGGTCGACCCACTCCCGGACGCCGGCGACGGGGTCGGGGAGCAGGCCGACGACGAACGACCCGAGTATTCCGTCCACGTCGTCGACCGGCGGCCGGCCGGCGTCGCCGCGGACGAGGTGGACGTTCCGCCAGTTCGACCGCTCGACGCCCGCCTGGGCCTGCGAGAGCATCTTCGGCGTGAGGTCGACGCCGACGACCGTCCCCTCGGGACCGACGCGCTCGCGGAGGTAGCCGAGGTTCGCGCCCGTGCCACAGCCCAGGTCGACGACCGTGTCGCCCGCGGTCAGCGCGAGTGAGTCGGCGGCCTCGGCGCGGAGGCTGCCGAGGCCGGGGAGGAGCCGGCTGAACCAGTCGTACGCGCGGGCCCAGCGGCCGTAGAACGCCTGCGTCTCCGCGAGAGTCACGCCACTACGTTCTACGGGCCGTCACAAAAGTCCGCGGGCCCGTTGGGTTCAGTCGACGCGCTGGACTGGCTTGAGGCCGTAGGCGAGGCTCCCGACGAGTCCGAGCACGAGCGGGATGGCGAGACTCACGTACAGGAGCTGTCCCGACCCCCAGTACGCCGCCAGCCTGCCCGCGTCCGAGAGCACTGCGAGGAAGACGACCCAGGCGAGGAGGCCGAACCCGAGGCCGGCGGCGAGCGCGCGCGACCACGAGCGGGCGAGCGCGCCGACCAGGACCCCCCCGACGAGCAGGCCGACCCAGTGGAACCACGCGACGGCGAGCCCGACGACGGCAGAGACCCCCATCCAGGCGAGGCGCCGCATCAGTCGCCACCCCCGAACTCCACGCGAGGCCCCCCGAACGTCCGGTCGAACGCGTAGTAGTCGCCGGCCGCCCAGGCGGCTAGCTGGTCGTCGTACTGGCCGCTGAACGGGTCGCCGTCGTTCCCGCCCGGGAGCACGACAGTCGCCTCCCCGTCCATCGGGACGACCATCCGCCAGCTGCTCCCCACGTCGCTGTCCCGCCGGAAGTTGTTCACCGTCGCGGCGGAGCCGTCGGTCGGCATCTCCGGATAGTTGAGGAACGACTGGTCGAACGGGTGCGAGAGCGCGACGACGTTGTAGTCGCCGTACGTCTCCCAGCCCTCGCTGTCCACGCGGCCGGCGGCCGCGTCGAGGGCCGACTGCATCGCCCCCGAGGCGCTCGCCGGCGTCGCCTCCCGGTCGAACCAGGCGGCGTCCTCGGGGAGGGTGACGGTCACCCAGTCGCCCGGCCAGTACTCCTCGCCGAGGCCCGCGGCGTCGAACCCCTCGCGGTAGAGTTCTTCGCGGTAGGCGTCGAGGACGACGGCGAACGCGAGTGCGGCCTCGCTGTCCCGGACCATCCGGTAGTCCCACTCCGTGAGCGCGTCGAACGGTGCGCCCGCACTCTCGACGTCGACGGCGTCGAGGAGCCGCGGAACCAGCCGACGGGCGCGCGTGTCCAGAGCGTCGCGCTGGAGGTCGCGCATGTCCTCAGGAGTCACGTCGCCCGCGGCGGTCCATTCGTCGAGCAACTCGTAGATGCGCTCGCCGCGGAAGGGTGCCGAGAACGACTCCCCGAGGTAGTACTCTGGGTCGTCCAAGATGCGCTGATTCGCGGTGGCGACGTACCCGGCGTTCAGGGCGCCGGGCTTCTCCTCGAAGGGGACGAAGCCCTCCCACGACGACTCGCCGTATGGCGTGAATCCCGCCCACTCGCCCTCGCCCGCGGAGCCGTCGAACACTCGCCAGCCGGGAACCGCTTCGCCGTCGACGCGCCGGACGGGGATGCGGCCGGTCACCTTGTAGTAGGTGTTCCCATCGCGGTCTGCGTAGACGACGCACTGCGTCGGCAGGTCGAACTGCCGCGTCGCCTCGCGGAAGTCGTCGACTCCGTCGCTGTGGGCGTACGCGTGGATGGCGTCGGTCGTCGCGGTGGCGGTGAGGCCAGTCCACGCGACGCCGACCCGCTCTCCTTCCCGCTCCACGATGGGTCCGTGCACCGTCTTCCGCTTCGTGACGGTGACGTCCTCGCCGTCGGCCACCTCGATGGAGTGGTCCTCGGTGTCGAACTCGCGCCACTCGCCCTCGTAGCGGTAGCGCTCGCCGTCGGTCTCGTACTCGTAGACGTCCAGCACGTCCGCGCCGGCGTTCGTGAATCCCCACGCACCGGCGCGGTTCTCGCCGATGATGACGAACGGCACGCCGGGGAACGTCACCCCCCGAACCCAGTCCTCGGGGCCGTCGAGGTGCTGCTGGTACCAGACCGGGGGCGCGAGCAGGGAGAGGTGGGGGTCGTTGGCGACGATGGGCGCGCCGCTCTCGGTGTGGTCGCCGCTCACGACCCAGCTGTTCGACCCGACGCCGTCCGGGGACTCGAACGACGAGAGCCAGTCCGTGAGCGCCGCACCCGGACTCCCGCCTGTGTCGCCGAGTTCGCCCGTGAGCGAGTCGACGGGACCGGCGTCCGCGTCGCGGAGAATCGGGCTGTCGTGGTCGAGTCGCCGCGGGAACAGTTCTTCGTAGCCGTCACCGAGCGCGTTTCGGAGGCGTGCGCGGCGGAGCGTCTCGAAACTTCCGGTCAGCGTCCACGATATCTGCAACTGCAGGATGAGCGTGTCCGCCGGCGTCCACGGCGCCGGTTCGTAGTCCAGCAGTTCGAACTCGAGTGGGTAGCGCTGGTCGTCGCGGGCGGCGTTGACGCCCGCGGTGTACGCCTCCAGAATCCCGGCGACCTCGGGATTCCGGGACTGGAGGGCCGTCCAGTTCGCGTCGGCCGCCCGCGCGAAGTCCATCCGGACGTGGAACTCGTCGGAGTCGAGGGTCGCTTCGCCGACGACGGCCGACAGCTGTCCGCGCATCAGGCGGCGCTGGAGGTCCATCTGGAACAGCCGGTCGGTGCCGTGGGCGTAGCCGACCGCGTAGTAGAGCGCGCGCTCGTCGTCGGCGCGCACCTCGGGCACGCGGTGCCCGTCGTACTGGAGGGTCGCGGAGCCGTACGGGCTCTCCACTTCGTCGGGGGTCTCGTCGGTCGTCGACCGCCAGACGTCCCCTGACAGCGGCGCGAACCGGTCGAGGTAGCTCGCGGCCGGCGTGAAGAAGCCGCCGGCCGTCACCCCGCCGACGACTGCCGCCACGAGCCCGCGACGGAGGGTGTCGACTTCGTCCATGCCTCCCGAGTGACGGCCCGCGACGTATAACTGTACAGGTCGGCTCGCCGACAGGCAGGAGGAGGGGAGTGCGAGGCCGTCTACTGCCCGTAGGACTCGAACTTCTCCTCGACGGTCGCCAGTTCGTCGTCTGAGAGCCGGTTCGGCTCGCCGTGCTCGCGGGCCTGCAAGTAGAGCCGGCAGAGGTTCTCGACGTGGACAGTGTTCTCGACGGCCGACGGGAGGTCCTCACCGACGACGACGAGGCCGTGGTTCGCGAGGATGCAGGCCTTCGAGTCGGCGTCTTCCATCTCGCTCACGACGAGTTTCGCGAGTTCGTCCGTGCCGTAGGGCGCGTAGCCCGCGACTGGCACCGAGCGGCCGACGGCGGTGATCATGTAGTGGATGGGCGGGAGTTCCTCGCCGAGCACCGCGAGCGTCGTCGCCCACGTCGAGTGCGTGTGGACGATGGCGCCCGCGTCGAGGCGCTGGTAGATGCCGGTGTGCATCGGTACCTCGCTCGTCGGCTTCATCTCGCCGGCGACCACCTCGCCGTCGAGGGAGACGACTGGGACGTCGCTGGCGTCGAAGCCGTCGTAGGGGACGCCGGTCGGGGTGGCCGCGAACTCGTCGCCGCGGCGGACGCTCAGGTTCCCCGTCCGGCCGGGCGTGAGGTCGCTCAGCAGCGGTGCGTGGTCGACGACGGCGACGCGTTCGCGGGCGAGCATCAGTGTACCAGACCCGTTAGCTCCCCGAACTCCTCAATCCTGTGGTCCGGGCGCTGGTGCTCGTCGAGGTCCGTCGCGTCGCTGTTGAACAGCACCGTGGTCAGCCCGAGCGCGTTGGCGCCAGCGATGTCCGCCGTCGGGGAGTCGCCCACCATCACTACCTCGCTCGACCGGACGTCGAGTTGCGCTATCGGGAGGGTGAACATCACGCTGCTGGGCTTCTCGCGGCCCGTCTCCTCGGAGGTGACGACCAGGTCGACGTGCTCCTCGATGCCGAGTCGCTCTATCTTCTTCAACTGGATGCGCGTCGTGAGGTTGCTCACGATGGCGACGTCCACGCCGGACGCCTGGAGCGATTCGAGGGTCTCGACGACGCCGTCGAACAGCTCCATCTCCTCGACGTACGTCTCCCAGTACGCCTCACCGAGCGCGAGCGCGTCCCGGGCGCTGTGGGTGCCGGCGTGCATCTGGACGGCGCGCTTGAAGTAGAGAAACCGCTCGTGGGCGGAGGCGGTGCCAGCGAGTTCGCGCTTGACCTCCCGGCGGCCCGCCTGATAGACCTCCTCGAAGTCATCGCGGCTCCACTCGTAGCCGAGTTCGCGGGCCGTCTCCCAGGCAGCCCGCTTGCCGGCCTCGTTGCACTCGGGGTACGGGTAGAGGGTGTCGTCGAGGTCGACGAACACCGCCTCGTAGCTCATGCCCCAGCGTTCCACGCTCTATGGGTTAACTTCTGGGTCTATCCCGGGACGGCGTTACGGGAACAGGCCGCGGTACTCGTGGGCGGAGGCGGTGCGCTCGAGCGCGATGGTGTACGCGGCGGTGCGCAGCGTCGGGATTTCCTTCTCCTCGTAGGCGGCGAGCGTCTCGTCGAAGGCGTCCGTGATGCGGGCCTCCAGGTCGTGGTGGACCTCCTCGAGTTCCCAGGAGTACTGCTGGCTGTTCTGGACCCACTCGAGGTAGGAGACGATGACGCCGCCCGCGTTCGCGAGGATGTCCGGGACGACGGGGATGCCGCGCTCCTCGAGGACGTTCGCGGCGTCGAACGTCGTCGGCCCGTTCGCGGCCTCGACGACCACGTCGGCCTGGAGCCGTTCGGCGACGTCGACGGTGATGACGTCCTCGATGGCCGCCGGAATCAGCGCGTCGACGTCGAGGGTGAGCAGGTCGTCGTTCGAGATGGAGCCCGCGTCGTAGCCCTCGAGGCGGCCGGCGTTGCCCGCGACGTAGTCCAGAACGTCGTCCACGTCGAGGCCGTCCGGGTCGTAGATGGCGCCCGTGACGTCCGAGACGGCGACGACGTTCGCGCCGCGCTCGTCGAGCAGTTTCGCGGTGACGCTGCCGACGTTCCCGAAGCCCTGGATGGCCACGTCGGCGTCGCGCACCTCGGTGTCGAAGTACTCGAACGTCTCCTCCGTGATGATGGCGACGCCGCGACCGGTCGCCTCGGTGCGCCCGTCGGTACCGCCGATTTCGGTCGGTTTGCCGGTGACGACCTCCGGGACCGCGTACCCCTGGTAGACGGAGTACGTGTCCATGATCCACGCCATCGTCCGGGGGTCGGTGTTCATGTCCGGTGCCGGGATGTCCGTGTCCGGCCCGATCATGCGCCGGATGCCCTCAGTGTACCGGCGCGTGAGCTGTTCGATTTCGCCGTCGGAGAGCTCCTTGGGGTTGCAGATGATGCCGCCTTTCGCGCCGCCGAACGGGAGGTCGACGAGCGCCGTCTTCCAGGTCATCCAGCCCGCGAGCGCCGACACCTCCTCCTGGGAGACGCTCGGGTGGTAGCGGATGCCGCCCTTGTAGGGGCCGCGTGCGCTGTCGAACTGGCAGCGATAGGCCTCGAACACCTCGACGGTGCCGTCGTCCATGCGGACGGGGAGGCTGACGGTGAGTGTGCGTTCGGGGGACTGCAGCCGTTCGTAGATGCCGTCGTCGATGTCGACGTACTCCCGGGCCTCTTCCATCTGCGCGAGCATGTTGTCCAGCGGGCCGCTCTCGGTCATACTCTCGCAAAATTTGCGGCCCGTACAAGTGAGTGCCGTATCGGACCCGCCGTGCCACGCGACGACACGCCGGGGACTACTCGTCGCTGTTCTCGCCCGGTGCGTCCGCATCCGGGAGCTTCAGGACGTTCTCGCGACCGATGCGGAACGAGTCGAGCCGGTCGTCCTCGCGCATCTGCTTGACGACCTGGCTGGTCTTGGCCTCCGTCCAGCCCAGCGCCTCGACGACGGCCTGCTGTTTCGCGCGGCCGCCCTGGGACTCGAGGAACTGCTCGACGCGCTCCTCGTTGCTCAACAGCTCCGACGGCGGCTCGTCGTCCGCTGCGCCCGCTGCTGCCACACCGGCGTTCCCGTCGTCGGGACTCGTCGTTGCCCCCGGGCCACCGTCCCGGTCGGCGGTCTCGCGCCGCCAGTAGAGCCAGCCCGCGCCGCCGAGCAGGAGGACGGCGATGGCGCCGCCGAGCGCGGGCACGAGCAGCCCACCACCCTCGTTGTCGGTGGTCGGGCCGTCACCCGTGGTCGTCGGGCCGGCGGTCGTGTTCGTCGGCGTCTCCGTGGTCGTCGTCGCGCTGGGCACCACGACGACGCTCGGCTGCCCGTCGCCGAACTCCAGCGGGCCGCGCCACTGCACGGCGTTCTCGCGTGGCTGGGTCGCTTCCGGCGCCACCTCGACCGTCTCGTACCCCTCGGGCCAGGACACCGTCAGCGACGTCTCGTTGTCGAGGTAGAACCCCTCGAGGGCGTCACCCGCTGCGATGGCGTTCTCCTCGGTTTCCGCGAACCCCTGCCACTCGAAGTGGTAGGTGACGACGCCCAGGGATTCCTCGTTGAGGCTGTTCACGCGCGTCGAGACGGAGACGTTCTCGACGGCCATCTGTCTACCCGTGGTGTTCTCTGCCGCGTCAACCGTCGCCGTGATGCGGTCCTCGAACTGTCCGACGTAGTTGGAGGTGTTCGTCCGGATGTCGTTCTGCAGCGACTCGAAGGCCGCCGTTTCGTTGTCGTTAGACAGTCGCGTCCGGTAGGTGAACGTCCACGCTGCGTCGCCGTCCTCCTGCAGCGAGGCGGACAGCGAGACGGAGTCCGGGTCGAACTCCTGTGGCATCCCGAGCGCGCCGTCCGGTGTCGTCGCTGTCGTCGCGACCGCTGCTGGTGACAGCACCGTCGCCAGGACGAACAATCCGGCGACCCAGGCCGCTCCCCATTCCATGGTTCCCCCTCGGACGGCGTGCTTGAAAGGGTTGTTATCGACCACGCCACTCGGGGGTCCGGTCCTCGAAGAAGGCGTCGATGCCCTCGTCCTTGTCCGCCGTCGAGAACAGCTGCGCGAACAGCTCCGCCTCGTACTCGATGCCCGCCTCGAGGTCCATCCGGGAGGCCGCCTGCACGGCGTCCTTCCCGTACGCCAGGGCGACCGGACTGTTCTCGGCCATCGACGCCGCGAGGTCGGACACCGCGTCGTCGAACTCGTCGTCGCCGTACACGTCCTCGACGAGGCCGATATCCCTGGCCTCCGCGGCGTCCACGAGGTCCCCGGAGAGCACGAGTTTCATCGCCTGCCCCTCCCCAACGATTCGCGGGAGGCGCTGGGTCGCGCCGCCGCCCGGGATGATGCCGAGGTTGATCTCGGGGCTCCCGAGTTTGGCCCGCTCGTGGGCGACCCGGACGTCGCAGGCGAGCGCGAGTTCGAGACCGCCCCCCAGCGCGTGACCGTTCAACCGGGCAATCACGGGCTGGCGAACGTCTTCGACCGTCTCGTAGACGCGGGGCCGCTCGCTCGCTCGGCGCTGCTCGACGGCGTTCCGCTCGCGGAGTTCACTGACGTCGGCGCCAGCGACGAACGCCCCTGCGTCGTCGCTTCCCGTGAGAACCACGACCCGCGCGTCGCTCTCGTCGACGGCCGCGAACACTGCCTTCAGTTCCTCGCGGAGCGGCCCGTGCAGCGCGTTCCGCGCGTCCGGTCGGTCGATGGTGACCGTCGTCACGTGCTCTGGGTCGTTCTCCGTCACAGCCACGAACTCACAGTCCGCCGCGGTCTCGGCGACGTCGCTCACGCCCCATCACCTCCGTCGTCGTGCCCGCTCGAGTCGAGGTCGCCACTCACTCCCCCTATCTCGCCGTCCTCCCAGACGTAGAACCCCTCGCCGGTCTTCTTTCCCAGTTTGCCTGCGCGCACTTTCCGCTTCAGAATCTGTGGCGGCCGGAACCGCTCCCCGAGCTCCTCGCGGAGGTGTTCGAGGATGTCCAGGCGCACGTCCAGGCCGACCACGTCGCCGAGTTCGATGGGGCCCATCGGGTGGTTGTAGCCGAGTTCCATCGACGCGTCCACGTCGCGAGGGCTGGCCACGCCCTCCTCGACCATCCGCATCGCCTCGACGCCGAGCGAGACGCCTAGCCGCGAGGACGCGAACCCGGGCGAGTCCTGGACTTCCACGGCAGTCTTGTCGATGCCCTCGACGAACTCGCGGGCGAACGACAGCGTCTCTCCGCTGGTCTGCTCGGCGACCACCACTTCGACGAGCGCCATGATGTGGACGGGGTTGAAGAAGTGGAGGCCGACGAACTGGTCCGGGTTCTCGAGGACCGACGCGAGCTCCGTCACCGGGAGACTCGACGTGTTCGACGCCAGCACGGCGTCGTCGGGTGCGGCACTCTCAGCCTCGCCCAGCACGGACTGCTTCAGGTCCACGTCCTCCGGGACAGCTTCCACGACGAGTTCGGCGTCCGCCACGGCCTCGTCGAGGTCGGTCGTCCCCGAGAGCCGGTCGAGCGTCGCGTCCCGCTCCGCCGGTGTCACCTTCTCCCGTTCGACGCCGCCCGCCAGGTTCGACTCGATGGCGTCGAAGCCCTCGTCCACGATGTCCGCGTCCACGTCCCGGAGCGACACGTCGTGGCCCGCCATCGCGGCAACCTGGGCGATGCCGTGCCCCATCGTGCCCGCGCCGAGTACTGCGACCTTCATGCCACGGCCTTCCCCACGAACCGTGAAAAAGCTAGGAGAAGGTGTTCTGTGCGGGCCGTTCCTCGGGCAGTACGCGTCGGGGCTGTCAGGTGAACGTGACGTTGACCGGCTCCCCGCACGTCGGGCAGGCCTCCTCGTCGAGGTCGGTCGCGTGCCCTGTCCACCCACAGATTGGACACTGCACGGGTTCGCTGTCGGTCATGCTCGTGTACCACTGTGCGCCTGCCCGAAAAGCGTGGTCCCGCCTGCGCCCGCGTCGTAGCCCCTGTGCCACGGCGTTCATTAGCCCCGGCCGTCACCACCGACACGATGGCCGAAACCGCCGACGCGTGGTACTCGCCACAGCGCCCCCTCGACTGGCTGCGCGCGAAGCTGATTCCGCGTCTGGAGGAGAGCCGCTGGGTCTCCGCGGAGGCGACGGCGCTGCTCGACGAACTGCTGCGGGCCGACAGGGACCCCGACCGCGCGAACGAGAAACTCGACGACTGGGTCGACGAACGTCGGTAGTTCAGTAGCCCTCGGCGAACTCGCTGGCGCGCTCCCTGATGGCCGCATCGTCCATCCGGACGTGCTCGCCGTCCCGGTAGAGCACTTCGCCGTCGACCATCGTCAGCGACACGTCGTCGCCGTGCGCGGCGAACACGAGGTGGGAGTACGGGTCGTGGACCGGCGTCGAGCGGGCGTTGTCCGTCGACAGGCCGACGACGTCCGCCGTCCACCCCTCGCGGAGTTTGCCGACGTCCTCGAACCCCGCGGCCTTCGCGCCGTTCCGGGTCGCCATCCCGAAGACGGTGCGCGCTGGGAGTGCCGTCGGCTCGAGGTCCGACACCTTCCCGAGCAGGCTCGCCTGGCGCATTTCCGTGAACGCGTCCAGGGTGTTGTTGCAGGGCGGGCCGTCGTTGCCGAGCGCGACGTTGATTCCGCGGTCGAGGTAGTCCGTGATTGGCGCCACGCCGGAGGCGAGTTTCATGTTCGACGACGGGCAGTGCGTGACGTGAGTCCCCGTCTCGGCGAGCACTTCGCGCTCGCTCTCGTCGGTCCAGACGCAGTGAGCGAGCACCACATCCTCGCCCGTCAGCCCAACTTCGTCCAGCCAGTGGACGTTCCGCTTGCCGGTGTCCTCCTCGACAGTCGTAATCTCGCCCTTGTTCTCGCTGGCGTGCGTGTGAATGCGGACGCCGTACTCGTCGGCGAGTTCGCGGCAGCCACGCAGGCACTCCTCGGTGCAGGAGACGGCGAATCGCGGCGTGACGGCGTACCGGATGCGGCCGTCGCGAGCGCCGTCGTACTCCCGGATGAGTGCCTCCGTCTCGTCGAGCGCGGCCTCGGTCTCCTCGAGCAGGCCGTCCGGGGAGTCCTTGTCCATCAGGACCTTCCCCATGAGCGCGCGCACGCCGCTGTCCCCCGCGGCCTCGAACGCCTGATCGGCGTGGGAGACGGAGAGGTGGTCGATGGCCGTCGTCGTCCCGGATTCGACGAGTTCGAGGTACGCGAGGTCGGCGGCCGCGCGCATCTCCTCGGGTCCCATCGACGCCTCCATCGGGAGGACGTGGTCGAACAGCCAGTCCAGCAGTTCCTCGTCGTCGGCGATGCCGCGCCCGAGGCTCTGCACGGAGTGGACGTGGCCGCCGACCAGCCCCGGCGCCAGCAGGTCGGACTCCACGCGCTCGTGGTCCGGGTAGCGCTCCCGGAGGTCCTCGCGGTCCCCGACCGCTGCGATGCGGTCGCCCTCGACCACGACCGCGCCGCCCTCGACGACTGACTCGGCGTCACAGACGACCGTGTCGGCGCACAGTAGCGTCATTCCCTCACGTTCTACGACGGCCGCGCCCCTAACTCGTTCCGGTATCCCGTCGGGGTAGCTGGTCACCAGGCGGTAACCATCCTTTCCGCCGACCGCGCCGAACAGCCTCAGTGTGGCATGGAAGTGAGCGAACGCGTCCCGTGGGACTCTCCCACCGTCCGGGTGGTGCTGCTCGGCACCGCGATGGCGCCACTCGGCGTCCCACTGCTCAGCCCCGCACTGCCCGCCTTCCGCGACCAGTTTCTGCTCACGGACGCACAGGCAAGCCTCCTCGTCTCCACGTATTTCCTCGCGGGCATCGTGCTCTCTCCGTTCCTCGGCGCCTTCGCCGACCGGTACGGCCGCCGCCGCCTGCTCGTCGGGTCGCTCGTCGTCTTCTCGCTCTCGGGCACGAGCATCGCCCTCTCGCCGCCGTTCTGGACCGTCATCGCCGTCCGTGTGGTTCAGGGAACCGCTGCCGCGGGCCTGTTCGTCTCCACGGTGACGCTCGTCGGCGACACGTTCGAGGGTGTCCAGCGGAACGCGGTCCTCGGCGTGAACACCGCCGTGCTCTCGGCGGCGGCCGCCGTCTACCCGGTCGTCGGGGGCCTGCTCGCCGGCGTCGCCTGGAACGCGCCCTTCTTCGCGTACCTGCTTGCACTCCCCGTCGCCGGCGTCGCGTGGCGCGTCCTGCCGACGGAGGTCGGTATCCCGCAGCGCCCGGGCTACCTCGCCGCGATGGCGCGCGTGGCGACCTCGACGGGCGCCCTCGGCTTCTACGCCGCCACCCTCCTCACCGAACTCCTCCTGTTCGGCGCGATATTCACCGCGCTCCCGTTCCTCCTCGTCGACGACTACGCGTCCTCCGCCGTGGTCGTCGGTCTCGTCATCACTGCCGCGGAGGTCGTCTCCACCGCCGCCGCCGCGCTCAACGGCCGCCTCGCGCACCGGGCGAGCAACGCCACCCTCGTTCGCGCGGGCATCGCGGTGTACGCCGTCGGACTGCTCGTCGTCCCCTTCGCCGTCTCCCCGGTCGGCGTCGCAGCGGGCGCGAGCATCGCCGGCGGTGGCGTCGGCCTCGTACTCCCGTCCGTCGACGCCGGCCTCACCGACCACGTCCCCGCGGACCTCCGCGCCGGTGCGCTCAGCCTCCGCAACAGCGTCACATTCCTCGGCCGCGCCAGCGGCCCCGTCGCGTTCGCGGCGCTCGCGGGGTCTGTCGGGTACGACAGTCTGTTCACCCTCGCCGGAGTGGTCTCGCTCGCAGTGGTCGCGGTCGTTACCGCCGCCGCTCGTTGGTGGGGACGACCTTCGCGCCGTACCGTCTGACGCCCTCCTGCTCGTACAGCAGGCGCGGCACGGCCACCACCTCGTCGCCGATGCCGGGCGCGTCGTCGCCCGCGAGCACGACCTGCACCGGGACGCTCACCGACCCGCTTTCGACGCCGTCGAACGCCACGATGGCACTCGCGTACTCCCCAGCGCGGGCCTGCTGCGGGACGAACTCCGGCGGCGCGCCGCCCTGCGAGATGGTCGTCACCGCCTCCACTGTGCCCCGCTTCGAGAGCGGTGTGTCGTCGTAGCCCTCGCTCGCGCCGCACTCCGTGCACGCGCCCTCCGGCGGGAACCGGAGCGCGCCACAGGCCCGGCAGCGTCCGGCCACCAGACGGTGGCGCTGCGGGAGCGTGCGGCGGTAGGACGGGACACTGACGTACGCCCCGCCGCCCTCCGGGACACCGGAGTCGAACGCGCCGCACCGCCGCTGGGCCGCCGCGAAGTCGAGGTCTCGGTCGCCCGCGACCGTCCGTCTGACCGGAATTTCACCACCCTCAACCCGGAACGCGTGCGCCGCGCCACCGCTACCGTACGTGACGACCAGTATCGTCTCGCTACCGTCGGCGACCGCGTCGGCGAAGCCGAGCAGCGCGCTCGCAGCGCCCGCGTCGCCTACCTCATCCGCGACGGTGCCGGCGGCCACCGTCTCGCTGTCGAGACCGAGCGCTCTCGCGGCGCGGTACGGCAGGTCGCCGTCGGGGGCCTGCAGCGCCGCGGCGTCCGGGTCGTTCGCGCCGCCGAGTTCGTCGACGGCGCCCGCGACGGTCTCGCGGTAGGCCTCCCGGTCGTAGGCGGTCACGCCGAGTCCCGTCGTCTCGTCGCTGCCGCGCTTCCTGAACCGGGTTCCTGGGTAGGTGGCGGTGTACGACGAGCGGTCGGTGACGGCTCCGGGGCTGTCGGGCGCGCAGACGATTGCACAAGCCCCCGCCCCGGCAGCGTGCCCGACAGCCTCGTCAAGGGCCCCCTGCGGGCAGTCCGCAGCGACGACCAGCGCTACGCCACCGCCGTCGAGCGCCGCCGATAGCGCCTCCCCGCCCGCAGCGGTGCTGCCGCCGAACTGGCTCGTTCGGGTGGTCTCCCCGACGCCGAGCAGGCTACCGAGTCGGCCGCTGCCGGCCTCCTCGTCGTACGGGAGCGTCGTGGACGCGAGGAACAGCGCGTCCACGCTCCCCGCCTCGTAGCCCGCCGCGTCGAGGGCGCGCTCGCCGGCCTCCGCGGCCATCGTGAGCGCGTCCTCGTCGGCGTCCGGCACGGCGACCGAATCGACGCCGCGCGCACGGAACCGGCCCAGGGCGTCCTCGACCTCCGCGGCCGACAGTCGGAACCGGGGGACGTACGCGCCGACACCCGCGATTGCAGAGTTCTCCGCAGTCATGCCTTCCCCTCCCGCGCGTTGCGCGGTCGGTTTCGCGTTCGCAAGCTCACGCGACTTCCGTCAGAGCTTTGCTCTGACGACGTCTCGCTCGCTCGTTGATGCTCGCTCACGAGACTCCCTCCAGGAGCGTGACGACCGCCGCACCGCCGCTTCCGCCGACGTTGTGCGCCAGTCCAAGTTGCGGGTCCTCGACCTGCCGCTCTCCGGCGTTCCCGGTGAGCTGTTTCCACAGTTCGACGACCTGTCCGGCGCCGGTCGCGCCGATGGGGTGGCCCTTCGCCTTCAGGCCGCCGGAGACGTTCACGGGGAGGTCGCCGTCCGCGTCGGTGACGCCCTCGCGCAGCAGTTCCGGGGCCTCGCCGCGCCCGCAGAAGCCGAGGTCTTCGTAGGCGAGCAGTTCCGCGATGGCGAAGCAGTCGTGGACCTCCGCCAGGTCGACGTCTTCCGGTCCCGCTCCGGCCATCTCGTAGGCCGCGTCCGCCGCGTTCTGGCTCGCTGGTATCGACGTGTAGCTCTCCCGCTCGAAGAGGCCGACGCGGTCGCTCGCGGCGCCGACGCCCGCGACTCTCGCGGTGTCCTCGAACTCGGCGGCAACGTCCTCGCTGGCGACGAGGACGGCGGCCGCGCCGTCGCTGGTCGGACAGCAGTGGTAGAGCGTTAGCGGGTCCGCGACCGTCGCGCCGCCGCTCGCGTCTTCGAGCGAGCACTCGAAGCCGAGGTGCGCGTGGGGGTTCTTCGCGGCGTTCGCGTGGTTCTTCACGGCCGCCCGGGAGAGGTCGTCGACGGCGGCGTCGTACTCGTCCACGTAGGCGCTCGCCATCTGGGCGTAGGTGCCCGCGAACGTCGTCCCAGTGAGGCGCTCCCACTCCGTCTCGCCGCTGACGCCGAGCCAGTACTTCGCGGCGTCGCCGCTCAGGTCCGTCATCATCTCGTAGCCGCCCGCGATGACGACATCGGCCATCCCCGACTTCACGGCCTGTACGGCGTTCCTGACCGCGTAGCCGCTGGCCGCGCAGGCGTTCTCCACGCGGGTCGTCGGCACGGAGAGCCCGGCGTGTTCGGCGACGGCGGGTCCGGAGAGACCGATCTGTCGGCCGCCGACGCCGAGCGTTCCTACGACCGCTTCGTCGACGTCTGCCCGGTCGAGTCCGTCGGCGCTCGCCAGCGCGCGCTCGACGGCGGTGGCGAACAGCGAGCGGTAGGACTCCCCGGGGAACGCCCCGAAGGCGGTCTGGCCCGCGCCGACGACGTAGGCGTCTCGCATATGTCCCGGAGTTGTCCCCCATCCCTCATAATCTCTGTCGACCGAACCGCGGCCTCTGTCGGAACGTTGATGTGACTGCCGTGCGGCGTGGTGGCATGGCTACGCTCGCCGGCAGATTCCGCTCGTGGCTGACAAGCGTGGAGTTCGCGGTGACCACCGGAGCCATCGCCGTCGCACTGGTCGCTGGCGCAGTCGCCTTCGAGACGTGGGGGGACTCCGTGGACGCCTACTTCGTCGTCCTGCTCGCGGGCGTCGGTGTGCCGAACATCTACGAGAACCAGTGGCCGCGGGCCTACGAGCGGCGGGTCGTGGGCGTCGCGTGGGCGCTCGTCACTTCGCTCGCGCTCGTGGCGTGCTACCTCTTCCTCGCGAACGGACTGCGGGCGTTCCTCGACGGGTTCGTGCCCGGCGCCGTAGCGTTCGCCGTCTCCTGGCTCCTCGGCATCTACGCGGCCCGCGTCTACGGCTGGGACTCGGCATAATTATTTGTCGTCCGAGCGACCTCTCTCAGTATGGCGTACAGCTACGAACCCCACTACTTCGAGGAGTTCGAGGAGGGGGAGACGTTCGAGAGCGTCGGCCGCACAGTGACGGAAGCTGACTTCACGTTCCACTCGATGTTCACCGGGGACTGGACGGAACTCCACTCCAACGCGGAGTACGCCGCCGACCAAGAGTTCGGCGAGCGCGTCGCCCACGGCCCGATGACGTTCGTGCTCGCCACCGGGTTCGTCTACCGTTGTGGCTTCCTCGAGCGCCGCGTCATCGCGTTCCTCGGGATGAACTACATGGACATCCCCGCGCCGGTGGCGATGGGCGACACCATCTCCCTGGACATGGAGGTCACGAAGACGAAGGAACTCTCCTCGCGGGACGACGCGGGCCTCGTCGTCATCGACACGGAGATGACGAACAGCGACGGGGAGACCGTCTTCTCGGGGGACATGAAGTTCCTCGTGAAGCGCGACCGATGAGCGCGCTCGACGACCTGCTCGCGGAGACCCGGGCGATAGATACCCACGCCCACCAGCCCACCCGGGAGTTCCTCGAGGACGCGGGCGGCCAGATGATGGAGGACGCCGCGAGCAAGTTCGGCTCCGAGATGGAGACGTGGGACTACGAGGAGATGGTCGAGGAGTACCACGACGCCGGCGTCTCGCGGGCCGTCCTCCTCGGCTGGGACGCCGAGACGAACACCGGCAACCCGCCCGTGCCCAACGACTACGTCGCGGAGGTGCGGGACGACCACCCCGAGTTCTTCGTCGGGTTCGCGTCCGTCGACCCGCTGAAGGACGACTGCGTCGAGGAGGCCGTCCGCGCCGTCGAGGACCTCGACCTCTCCGGGTTCAAGTTCCAGCAGATCGCCCAGGGCTTCGACCCGAGCGACCCCGAACACGACGCACTCTGGGACACCATCGAGGACCTCGGCGTGCCCTGCGTCTTCCACGGCGGGAACTCCACGCTCGGCGCCGGCGCGCCCGGCGGTCGGGGGCTGAAGGTCAAGCACGGAAACCCGATGCTCCTCGACGACGTGGCCGCAGAACACCCCGAACTACAGATTCTCATCGCCCACCCCGCGTTCCCCTGGGAGAAGGAGCAACTCGCCATCTGCCAGCAGAAGGGCAACGTCTACATGGACCTCTCCGGCTGGCTCCCGAAGTACATCGACGAACAGGTGCTCCACTACGCCGGCACCGTCCTCCGCGACAAGGTGATGTTCGGCACGGACTACCCGATGATTCGGCCCGGTGAGTGGCTGGACTCGCTCGGCGAGCACACCGACTACTCCGAGGACGTCTACCGGAAACTGCTCTGGGAGAACGCCGAAGAGTTCCTCGACCTGTAGCGGCCACCGGGTCCGACCCCCGACTCACGACTCCGGGACGACCCAGACGAACGCGACGCCGACGAGAGCGAGTCCGCTACCGACCAGGAACGCCGTCTCGTAGCCCGCCGCCTCGATGAGCGCGCCGCCGGCGATGGGGGCGACGAACGCGCCGGCGAGACCCAGAGTGGTCTGGAACGCCACCGCGGTGGCGGCGACGCGCCTGTCGACCAGTTCGCGGACGTACGCGAACGAGAGGCCGAGCGTCAACTGGATGGTGAAGCCGGCGACGAGCAGCGCGACGACGAGCGCAGCGACCGACCGAAGCGTCGCCAGCACCATGAGCGCCGGTACGGTGAACAGGAACGAGAGCAGGAGCACTGGCCGACGGCGACCACCGAACAGGCGGTCGGAGAGCAGCCCGCTGCTGACGCGGGAGACGATGCCGACGGCCGGGAACACCGCGATGAGCAGTCCGCTCAGACCGATCGCGAGACCGACCTCGTCCGTGAGGTACGACGGCGCCCAGCTGTTGACGAACAGGTAGAGCGAGTAGGCGAGAAAGCCCAGACCGCCGACCAGCCAGACGCTCCGGTCGCGGAGCACGCTCCCAAACTCCGCCAGGCTCGGCGCGGCGCCAGCGTCGCTGCGCCCGAGGCCGCGACTCGTCGGCCAGTACATCGCCAGGCCGACCAGCGGGACCGCGTTGAACACGAGGAAGATGGCGGGCCAGCCGAACTGCGCGGCTATCGTGGGGCCGCCGCCCTGACCGAGTGCGAACCCGACTGGACCGCTCGCGGTGAAGATGCCGACCGCCGTCGCGCGGCGGGACGGCTCGACGGCGCGGCTGACGATGTCGATGCCAGCGTTCCAGATAGTGACGAACGCGGCGCCACCGACGAGACGCGACGCGATCAGGAGGTAGTAGGCGTTGCGCTCGGCCGCCATCCACCCCCAGACGCCGACGACGAGCGACACCGCGATGGCGAGAGCGATGGCGACCCGGGAGTTCGTCCGGTCGAGCAGCGCGCCGACCGGGAGGCTGGCGACCACCGCGGCGCCGAACATGCTCCCCACGACGAGACCGGCTTTCGTCGCGTCGATGCCCATCGACGCACGGATGAGCGGTGTGACGCTCGCGGGCACGATCTCGTTCGCGGAGAGCGCCACCGATATCAGGCTCAGTCCGCCGACGAGTATCCAGCGCTCCCGCTCGCTGCGGGCAGCCCGGGTCGTCACGCCCGAGGAGTCACTGCCCGCCTCGTCTGTCATTGGCAGATTCTGGACGCTGTCGAACAAGTATCTGTGCTTCGGCGTAGTCCTGTCCGGGTTCTCCCACGCGGATACCCCGGCGCCGGGGCCGCGGGGACGCCCGGTCGTTCTCAACCCCTACCGCCGGCGACCGAGTGCCACGACACTGCCGAGGAGGCCGCCGACAGCGAACGCCGCGGCGACGAGGAGACCTGCCACTGTCGCGACGACCCGCGGAATCCCGACCACGTACTCGTCCGGGACGCCCGCCGTCGCGAGGCGGCGACGGTAGCTCAGATAAGGAACTGCTCGACGAGCGTGCCGACGAGCTTCTGTTCCGCGAGCCGGAGGTGCTCCTCCAGCGTCCGCCGGTCGATGTCCATCTCTTCGGCGAGTTCTTCGGTGGTCGCGCCGCGCGGAATCTCGTAGTAGCCGGCCTCCCAGGCGAGGACGACAGCCTCCTCCTGGCGGTCCGAGAGGCTCGGCATCACGCGGTCCATCGAGAGCATCGGGTGGTCCTGCGTGACGGTGTCGATCTCGCGCTTCGAGCGCACGGTCACGTCGAAGGACTCCTGGGCGTCCTGGTAGAACTCGGTGAGATTCCGGGACTCGAGGGTGAGCACGCGGACGACCTTGCCCCCGCTCTCGTAGCGCAGCGGGGGCAGGAACAGACACTCGTGCTTCGAGAGGTAGCCCTCGATGTTGTCCTCGATGTACGGCTGGAGGCACTCCGCCGTGATGATGATCTGTTCGTTCGCCCGCTGGATGGTGTCCTCCACCCCCACCGCACGCTCGACCTCCTGGCGGACCTCGCCGTCGGCGTCCCCCCGCACGTACAGGAGGTCGCAGTGGTCGTTACACCACAGTTCGATGCTGACGTCACGCCCCGCCGTCGCGCCCTCGTACGCCACGTTTCCCTTGATGTGGAATGTGGCTTCGTACATTCTGCTACCTCTTGGTATCTAGTTGTAATATAATCCCCTCACCATGGGCG
>Ga0075105_1000391_pt1 | contig 23461 bp, 33 predicted proteins | sample AntDeeMetag02WF5_FD_69800 | JGI IMG/M metagenome (GOLD analysis project Ga0075105, IMG submission 69800) | Saline lake microbial communities from Deep Lake, Antarctica - Antarctic Deep Lake Metagenome 02WF5 | ecosystem: Environmental > Aquatic > Non-marine Saline and Alkaline > Saline | place... | reverse complement strand
ACTACCGGGCGTTCCCGGACCTCGACGGCGGCGAGGTGGACGTGATGTCCGCAGCCGTCTCCATCGAGGTCATCCAGTCGTTCACGCTCATCCACGACGACATCATGGACGACGACGACCTCCGTCGCGGCGTGCCCGCGGTCCACCAGGAGTACGACACGGAGACCGCCATTCTCGCCGGCGACACGCTCTACTCGAAGGCGTTCGAGATCATGATGCGGACCGGGGCGCCGCCCGAGCGCGGCCTCGGCGCGATGCGGACGCTCGCCGAGACCTGCACCCACATCTGCGAGGGGCAGGCCCTCGACGTCGACTTCGAGACCCGCGACGACGTGGTGCCCGACGAGTACATGGAGATGGTGGAGCTGAAGACCGCGGTGCTGTACGCCGCGGCCGCCAGCATCCCCGCCATCGTGCTCGGCGCCGACGACGACACCGTCGAAGCGCTGTACGAGTACGGCCTGCGGGTCGGGCAGGCGTTCCAGATCCACGACGACGTCCTCGACCTCACGCAGTCCTCCGAGGAACTCGGCAAGCAGCGGGGCTCCGACCTCGTCGAGAACAAGAAGACCGTCATCACCCTCCACGCCCGCGACCAGGGCGTCGACGTCGCGGGCCTCCTCGACGCAACCGACCCGGAGGACGTGACCGACGACGAGATCGAGGACGCGGTCGCCGAACTCGAGGCCGTGGGCAGCATCGAGTACGCCCGCGACCTCGCCGAGGACCTCGTCGCCGAGGGGAAAGACCACCTCGACGTCCTCCCGGACAACGAGGCCCACCGGCGCCTCGAACAGGTCGCGGACTACCTCATCGAGCGGACCTACTAAACGAGGACCTTTTTACTTCGGTGGGTTTCCTCGGTCGCTTCGCTCCCTGCGGGAACCCACCTCGCAAAAAGCTACGCTAAAAACTCCCGCGAGCCTCCGGCTCGCGGTGAAACGCGCGGCGAGGCCGCGCGTATGCCATTCCGCGACAGCGAGTTCAGCTCACGACAAATCCCAACGGATTTGCCTGCCTCGGGCGAACTCAAAACCAATGGACGACGAGATTCGCGAGCGCGTGCGACGAGAGGCCGAGGTGGCGGCCCTCTTCAACGCGCTCAAGCACGACAGCGACGCGCAGGTCGGCGCCATCATGGGGCCGATGATGGGCGAGAATCCCGAGTTCCGCGAGCACGGCGACGAGATTCCGGGCGTCGTCTCGCCGGTCATCGCGGACGTCAACGGGATGGACCGCGAGGAGAAGCGCGAGCGTCTGGGTGAACTCGCGCCCGAGCGCCTCGAGGAACTCGACGCCGAGGACGAGGAGGACGACCAGGTGCTGCCGGACCTCCCGAACGCCGAGGCGTACGACGAGATCCGGATGCGGTGTGCGCCGAACCCGAACGGCCCGTGGCACATCGGCCACTCGCGGATGCCGGCGGTCATCGGGACGTACGCCGAGGAGTACGACGGTGAGTTCATCGTGCGCTTCGACGACACCGACCCGGAGACCAAGCGCCCGCTCCTGTGGGCGTACGACGAGATTCTCGACGAGATAGGGTACCTCGGGTTCGAGCCGGCCGACGTGTACCGCGCCAGCGACCGCCTCGACGTCTACTACGAGCACGCCCGTCAGCTGATCGGGATGGGCGGCGCGTACACGTGTAGCTGTCCGGCCGGGGAGTTCTCCGAGCTGAAGAACGGCGGCGAGGCCTGTCCGCACCGCGAGAAGGACCCGGCCGTCGTCGCCGAGGAGTTCGACGCGATGGTCGACGGCGACTACAACTCCGGGGAGATGGTGCTGCGCGTGAAGACCGACATCGAGCACAAGAACCCCGCGCTCCGGGACTGGGTGGCGTTCCGCATCATCGAGACGCCCCACCCCCGCGAGGAGGCCGCAGCGTACCGCTGCTGGCCGATGCTGGACTTCCAGTCGGGCGTCGACGACCACCTCACTGGCGTCACGCACATCATCCGCGGCATCGACCTGCAGGACTCCGCGAAGCGCCAGCAGTTCGTCTACGACTACTTCGACTGGGAGTACCCCGAGGTCATCCACTGGGGCCACGTGCAGGTCGACGCCTACGACGTGAAGATGTCGACGTCCACCATCGGCGAGCTCATCGACGCGGGCGAACTGGACGGCTGGGACGACCCGCGCGCGCCGACGCTACCGAGCGTCCAGCGCCGCGGCATCCGCGGGCAGGCGCTCGTGGACGCGATGACCGAACTGGGGACGTCGACGAGCAACGTCGACCTCGCGATGTCCTCGGTGTACTCGAACAACCGCGACCTGGTGGACGACGAAGCGCCCCGCCAGTTCTTCGTGCGGGACGGCTTCGACGACCGCGGTAGCGGCGCCGAGGAGCAGTTCGACGCCACCGAGGTGCCGCTGTCGGGCGGCCCCGACAGCGCACACCCGCTCGTCCACCCCGACCACGAGGACCGCGGAGAGCGGAACATCCCGGTCGGCGACGCCGTCCTCGTCGAGGAGCGCGACCTCCCAGCGGCCGGCGACCGACTCTGGCTGAAGGGGTACGGGCCGGTCGAGTTCGACGGCGACGAATTCGACTACCTCGACGAGGCCGACATCGACGTTGTGCGCGAGGAGGGCGTGGACGTGGTCCACTGGGTGCCCGCCACGGAGAACGTCCGCGTGCGGATGCGCACCCCGAACGGCGACGTCTCCGGCTACGCGGAACCCGGGTTCTCCGACGTCGACCCCGACGCTGTGGTGCAGTTCGTGCGCGTCGGCTTCGCGCGCTGCGACCGCCACGACGACGCGGAGTCGGTAGCCTACTACGCCCACCCGTAGGCTCCCGTCGGCGGGACTCTTCGTTCGGCTGACACTGTCTAGCAGGAACTACTTTGATGGTGGCCCCGCGTGACCGGGTATGGTTCAACAGTCGCTCGTCGAGGGACTCTCGGTGGTGGGGCTCTCGATGTCCCTGCCGCTGTTCGCGGTGGCGGTCAGACAGTTCTACGGGTCCGCGTTCGGCAACGTGCTCGCTGCGATCGCGGTGACAGTGGCTCTCGGTCTCGCGAGCACGCTCGTCGGATCGGCGCCCATCCCGGCGCCTACCGCCCGAGCCATCGTCCTGGTGCTCCTGGGTGCCGCCGCGGCGCTTTCGACGGCGAGCGCCGTGCAACTGGTCCGGATGACGAGTGGCCGGTGTTCGCTATGAGCGAGGCGTTCGACCTCCTCCTCGTCGCCGAGTCAATCGTCATCGCCGCGTCCGGCAGTGTCGTCGCGGTCACTGCGGCGACCAACCGCGACGTCGTGCTCTACCCGTACGCACTGGTTCTTGCGGGGATGGGTCTCGTCGTCGGCGGAGCGGCGACGGTGCTCGCCGTCGACGCGACGGCGGCACACGACGCGTTCGTGCTGGCTGCCGCCGTCCCGTTCTGTCTCGCGGGGTGGCGCATTGCGACAGACGCCGTGACCAGGAGCGACCACGGCCCCTACGTATCGCCCCGAGACACGGCAAGCGACGGCTTCGGAGGTGAGCGGGAGTGAACGTCTTCGACGTCCTCCTCTACCTCCAGGCTGGATTCATGTTCGCCGCCCTCCCGCTCAGCCTCATCGCCGCGTACGGGTTCCGCGGGACGCCGTGGGGCCGCGTGCTCGCACCGCTTCCCGTCATGGAACTCGCGTTCGCCGCCGCGCTCGCCATCACCATCCTCGGGGGTAGCGGAGACTGGCTGGTCGTCGAGATGGTCGCCTACGGCGTCGGCGTCGTCTCCGTCAGTCTGGTCGCCTTCCGCCTCGCTCGCATCGTGAGTGGAGGTGCCCGGGCGTGAACGTCGTGGAAGCAGCGTACACGGGGATGTCGGCACTGCTGGTGCTCTCCGCCGCAGTGCTCATCTACCCGGCGGCCCGCGGGTTCCAGGTGCTGGTCTACCGGCGTGCCGTACTGTATCTCGGGACGAGCGTCGTGCTGTTCGTCGGTGGGTGGGTCGGGGCCGACCTCCTCTACTTCGGGCTGGTCGGCTCCCGGGCGCCGTACGTCGTCTCGTTCGTCGTGCTGACCGCGGCGGCCGCACTCCACTTCGTGGCAGTCTGGCTGTTCGTCCGCGACTTCGTCGACATCGAACCCGGGTCCATCAGCATCGAGACAAGTGACGTCGAGGGGGGATTCGCCGATGACGCCGAGTGAGGGCGAACTCCGTCCGGAGACACCGGGGGAACTCGACGGCGTCGCGGCGGGCGAGCAGGCGCTCGTCGCGCTCCCGGGGACGAAGTTCAAGTACGAGATGCTCCCCGAACGCGCCTTCGAGAACCTCCTGGTGGTGTCCATTGGCCGGAGTCCGACGCAGATAGAGCGGGCCCTCGAACAGCGCGGCGTCCCCACGCGGAACGTCGGCGTCGTCCCCATCACCGGGTCGTCCGTCAACTACGAGGGACCGATGTGGACGTCGAACCGCGTGAGTCCGATGGACTTCACGGGTATCAGCATCGAGTTCAACCGCGGGTTCGGCCACCTGAAACCCGGTACCGGGTGGGTGCTCGTGGACAGCGTGAGCATCCTGTTGATGTACGCGGAGGTGAACCGGGTCTACCGCCTGCTGGACTCCATCGTCGGCACGTGTCGCACCCGCGACGTCACTGGCGTGTACACCGTCGACGGCAACGCGGTGACGCCGGAGACGCTGAACCGGTTCCGGGGGCTGTTCGACGAGTTCGTGGAGTGACGGGCGCCGACGCTACGCGAACTGCACCCACACCATCACGGCGAGGATGGCGACAGTGAGCACGAGTTGCATCGCAGAGGACGCGAGCACGCCGACCGTGGCGTACGCTGCGCGGCGCGCGCTCTCCTCGACGTCCCGGTCCTCGTACAGTTCGAGTGCGAAGACGGTGCCCGCCACGCCGACGAGCAGACCGATGGGGCCGGTCGGAATCATCAACGCGAACCCGACGATTCCCGCGGCGATGGCGGTCTTCGTGTCGGTCCCGCCGGCGCGGGCCCCGACGAACCCCGCGAGCCAGTCGACGGCCACGGCGAGCAGCGCGACGAGTACGAGACCGGCGAGCAACAGCGGGCCCGGTCGGCCGGTCTGCCACCAGTAGACGAGGACACCGGCGAGCGAGAGGAGACCACTTGGCAGCAGCGGGAGCACACTCCCGACGACGCCGAGGGCCAGCAACACGAACGCGAGCGCGACGAGCACCTCCATGTCCGCTCGTTCGGCCGTCTGCCCCTAATCCTCGTCGGTGAATCGGGCCAGTTCGGCGCGCGCCGCGTCGTCGCCGTACGCGACGACGAGCGGCCGGAGCGCGTCGCCGAGGGCGCGCATCGCCTGCCCCGTCGAGTGGAAGCCGAGTTCCGCGACGACGTCGCTCCACGGGCGGGCCTGCAGGAGTTTTCGTACGAGCAGGCGCTCCTCGCTTGCGGAGAGCAGGGCGGCGTCGCCGGCGACGAGGTGGTAGCGGGCGAGGCGCCGGAACGGTCCGGGGTCGACGCTGTACATCCCGGGACCGTGCGCGGCGCCCGCGACGACCCGCCACTCGTCGGCCGAGAGGTCGAGGCCGGGGTCGGCGTCGCACGCACGCAGCGCCGCTCGCGCGACGTCCGTGTCGAGGTCCCGCAGTGGGTCGGAGAGCACGCTCGCGCTCCGCCGGGCGAACCAGGCCGCGTGGCGGTCGTGGAGCGCGCGGCCGGCGTCGGTGAGCGGTGCGAGCATCACCGCGGAGTACTCGCCGCTGGTGTCGTTGCGCGTCGTCGAGAGGTGGACCGTCGAGTAGCCGTTGTCGGCCCAGAACGACAGCAGTTCCGGGGTGGCGCCGTAGCCCACGCCGAGCCAGTCTGCTTCACCCTCGAACTCCCCGCGGACCGCCGAGAGGAGCCGCGAACCGAGGCCGCGCTCGCGGACCGCGTGGTGGGTGGCGATGCGCATCACGCGCCAGCCGACGGGGACGGCGGCGTCCTCGTCGCGCAACTGGCTGGTGAGCACATCCGGAATCATGTTCCCCTTGACGCGTTCGCCCTCGTACATCGCCGTCCGCAGGCCGGTGTCGAGGCCGCCTTCGCGGGCGAGCAGCGCGACGCTCACGACGTGGCCGTCGTGGACGAGCGCGCGGACGGCGAGGTTCGGGGCGTCCAGCAGGCGCGCGAGGTCGTTCGGCTCGGTCCTGTAGTGGGCGTAGACGAGCAGGCCGAACGTCTCCCGGAGCAGGTGGTCGTCCGCGAGCAGTGCCTCTGGAGAGAACGCTTCGTACGCCGCGTCGTCGACTGAGGCGTCGGTGACGAGCGGGTCGACGGCGGGCCGCGCGTCGAGCAGGAGCGCGCGGAACGCCCACGTCTCTACCGGGTCGCCCGCAGCGTACCGGATGGGGTCGACGAGCGCCACCTCCGTCACCTCGTGGGCGCTGTCGTCGAGTCGGTCCCGGAACCGGACGTCGAAGCCGCGGCCCGCACCCTCGTAGCCGTGGACCGTGGTCGTGAACGCGAGTCGCTCGCAGTCGAGCAGCGCTTCGAGCAGTCGGACCGGAATGGCTGCCGCTTCGTCGGCGAACACCGCGTCCGGGTCGCCCGGAAGTTCGGCCGCTACTGGGGGTTTCTCGAACCTGATTCGTCCGCCCGAATCGGTTTCGATGGTGTCGCCATCACCCCGGAGGGCGTCGAGTTCGCCGAGCAGTTCCCGGGCACGGGCGAACAGTTCGTCCGTGCTCCGGCGACCCGGGGCGGTGACGAGCACGTCCATCCCGTCGCGGGCGAGGCAGGCGGCTGCGAGGCCCGCGACGCTGGATTTGCCGCGGCCGCGGTCGGCCTCCGCGACGACGGCTGCCGGGACCTCGGCGAGTTCTTCGAAAGTCGTCAGAGCGCTCATCTGGTCGCCCGTGAGGCAGGCCTCGTACGCTTCACGGGGGAAGGCTGCGGCGTCGGGCGGGTCCGGACGTGGTTCGGCGAGCTGGGGGGCGGGGTCGGTCAGTCCGTCGCGTTCGAGCCGGTTCTCGTCCACGTCGTAGATGGCGATACCGGGATGTGCGCGCAGTGTGGCGACGAGGCGTCGTCGGAAGTTCCCCGCGACGTCGTCGACGCCGAACGGCGGCACCGCCAGCCCCTCGTCGAAGGCGTCGCGGCGCTCCGGCCAGTCGTCGAGTGCGGGGGCGAGGAGTACGAGGAGGCCGCCGCCGTCCACTGCGCCGACGACGCGGCCGAGCGCGTTCGGGCGGCAGTCCGGGTGGGCGTCGAAGACGACGGCGCTCCGTGTGGTGCCCAGCAGGCGGTCGGCGTTCCGCGGGGCCACCTGCTCGCAGGCGAGGGCGTCCCGCGTCGACACCAGGGTCGTGCCCCCGAGCGGAATCGGGAGTTCCTCGAGGAGCGTGCTGGCGGCGTCCAGGCCCGCCTCGCGGTCGCCGGCGAGGACGAGCAGGCGTCGCTCGTCGGCCGACCGGGCCTCCCGGAGCAGTGCCCGCGCAGCGTCGACGTTCATCGACCCCTGCTTCGGGGAGGCGGGGGAAGGGCGTTTCGTCCGGCGTGTCTCGCCGTCGCACGGCGACGTGCTTTGAAAGCGCTTTTAACTGAGGGACCCGGATGAGTAGGATACAGCCTGTGGAGGGTCGATGATGCTCCTAGCCGTCAGGGATTCCGAACCGGCAGGGGAGCGCAAGCCCGTCCGCGGGAAGGTGAACAACATATGCCAGTGTACGTTGACTACGACGTTCCAGCCGACCTCCAGGAGCGAGCCCTCGAAGCGCTCGAAGTGGCTCGTGACACAGGAACAGTAAAGAAGGGAACCAACGAGACGACCAAGGCCGTCGAGCGCGGCAACGCCTCGCTCGTCTACGTCGCCGAGGACGTCTCTCCCGAAGAGATCGTGATGCACCTGCCCGAACTCGCCGACGAGAAGGGCATCGGCGTGACGTTCGTCGAGACGCAGGACGAACTCGGCAACGCCGCCGGCCTCGAAGTCGGCAGCGCCGCCGCGGCCATCGTGGACGCCGGCGACGCCGAGGACGACGTCGAGGACATCGCGCAGAAGATCGAGGACCTCCAGTAACCAGCAATGAGTGCAGAGGAATCTGAAGAGGGCGCCACGCCCGCCGAAGTCATCGAAGTCGTCGGCAAGACCGGGATGCACGGCGAGGCGATGCAGGTGAAGTGCCGCATACAGGAGGGCTCGAACCAGGGCCGCATCATCACGCGGAACGTCCTGGGCCCCGTCCGAGTGGGGGACGTCCTCCAGCTCAAGGAAACCGCCCGCGAGGCGGACTCCATCGGTGGTCAGTAATGGTTCAGACTCGAACGTGTGACTACTGTGGCGCCGACATCGAGCCCGGTACGGGCACGATGTTCGTCCACAACGACGGGAGCACAGTGCACTTCTGTTCGTCGAAGTGCGAGAAGAACGCCGACCTCGGCCGCGAGCCACGCGACGTGGAGTGGACCGAGGAAGAACAGGAAGTCGAGGACTGACAGATGAGCCACCACGACGAACGCACCTTCGTGATGGTCAAGCCCGACGGCGTCCAGCGCGGTCTCATCGGCGACGTCGTCTCCCGGCTCGAGGACAAGGGCCTGAAGATGGTGGGCGGCAAGTTCATGCAGATCGACGAGGAGCTCGCCCACGAGCACTACGCCGAGCACGAGGACAAGCCGTTCTTCGACGGGCTCGTCGAGTTCATCACCTCCGGACCCGTCTTCGCGATGGTCTGGGAGGGCGCGGACGCCACGCGGCAGGTCCGCCAGATGATGGGCGCGACGGACGCCCAGGAGGCCGCTCCGGGCACCATCCGCGGCGACTACGGCAACGACCTCGGCCACAACCTCATCCACGGGAGCGACCACGAGGACGAGGGCGCCAACGAGCGCGAGATCGGGCTCTTCTTCGACGAGGACGAACTCGTCGACTGGGAGCTCAGTACCGCCTCGTGGGTGTACGAGGACGCCGACGACCACTAGCGACGCCGACCTTTTTCGTCGCGCAGTTAGAACTTCGAGTAGCCATGCAGTTCAGCGTCGACCAGGGCGACATCGCCGCACAGAAAGCGGACGCGCTCGTGAACGCCGCGGGGACGAGCCTCGAGATGGGGTCGGGCGTCGAGGGCGCACTCCGCCGGGGCGCCGGCCCCGAAATCAACGAGGAGGCGACGTCGAAGGGTCCAGTGGACCTCGGCGAGGTCGCGGTGACAGACGCCTACGACCTCGACGTTCGGAAATCGTGGAGCGATTTCCGCAGCCCATCAGAAATCAGGGATTTCTGAGGACGCGGAGTACGTCATTCACGCGGCCGCGATGCCCCACTACGGCGACGGAGAAGCCACCGCGGAGAGCATCAGAGCGGCCACCCGGAACGCCCTCGCGGCCGCCGACGAGCGTGGTTGTGAGTCACTCGTGATTCCGGCCCTCGGCTGTGGCGTCGCGGGGTTCGACCTGACTGAGGGGGCCCGCATCATCCCCGAGGAGATTCTGGAGTTCGACCCCGATTCGCTCCGTGACGTCCGCTTCATCGCCTACGCCGACGACGAGTACGATACCGTCGGGCGCGTCGCGAGCGAGGTCCGCGAGCGCTCGGGCTAGGGTTTCTTCCGGCGGCGGAGCGACCGCCCCGTATGGACTGTATCGTCTGCAACAAGACGGGGCCGATCTACCGGCTCGTCGACGGTGACGCGATCGGCATCTGCGAGCAGTGCGTCGCCGAGCACGTGCCCGCCGACATCGACAACGCGACGTGTCTCTACTGCGGCCAGCCGGGCGACTACGACCTCGTGGAGTTCGTCGGCGCCGTGACGGCCGCTGGCGAGGAGTCCCAGGAGGAGTACGAACGGGTGACTGACGACGTCGTCTGCAGGAGCCACCTAGAAAAACTGCGCCGGGAGGACGCCTGAGGCGTCAGTCGTCGGCGGGCGCGGCCGCCGAGACGTCGATGTTCCCCTCGTCGAGGTCGGCCTCGACGTTGCGGGCGGCGGTGACGAGGTTCGCCATCTTCTCGTAGGCGACCTCACGGGGGAGGAGTTTCACGCCGCAGTCAGGGCTGACGGTGAGCCGCTCGGGCGGCACGACCTCCAGGCCCTTCCGGATGTTCGCCTCGATCTGTTCGACGGATTCGACCTCGGCGACGTGGGCGTCGACGACGCCGAGCGCGAGATCCTTGGTGAAGTCGGGGTCCTTGAAGACGTCTAGCTGCTCGTAGTCGCCGTTGGCGAGTTCGAGGTCGAACTCGTCGACCGGGAACTCCAGAATCTCCGGGTAGATGCGGGAGTAGTCGCCGTAGCAGACGTGGAGACCGATGCGGACGTCCTCGGGAATCCCGTCGGCGATGCGTTCGAGGCAGCCGCCGACGATGGCGTGGTCGTCCGGCGTGGTCGCGAGGGCGGGTTCGTCGATCTGGATGTAGCGGGCGCCCGCCTCGACGAGTTTCTCGATCTCCTCGTTGACGAGGTCCGCGAGGTCGTAGGCGAGGGCCTCGTCGTCGTCGTAGGCCTCGTTGAAACTCCAGTTGGCGAGCGTGTACGGCCCCGTGATGGGGACCTTCACCGGGCGCTCGGCGACGCTCGCGGTGAACTCGTACTCGTCGACGAGCCACGACTCGTCGTACTCGACGTCGCTGACGACGCTGGGCTTGTCGAAGTAGTTGTGGCCCCACACCTTCACGGGGCCGTTGAACTCGTAGCCGTCGATGCGGTGGGCGAAGAACTCCACCATCTCGTTGCGCCGCATCTCGCCGTCCACGACGACGTCGAGGCCCGCGCGCTCGTGCTCCTCGGTGATGAGGCGAGCGGCGTCGTCGGTGGCTTCGGCCCACTCGTCGTCGCCGAAGTCGGCGTCCGGGTCCTCCCAGAGGTCCTTCGCGCGGTCGAGCCACTTCGGCTTCGGGTAGGAGCCGACGACGGTGGTCAGCAGGAAGTGGTCGTTCGCGTGGCCCTCGGGGCGGAACTGGTCGCGGTTGCTCATGCTTCCACCTCCGGGGCGACGGCCTGCCCGAGCGCGGCGAGTTTCTCCTCGAAGCGGTTGACGGGCAGGTAGAACAGTTCGGTGTTCGACGTGACGTAGACGTCGTCGAAGTCGCCGGGGACGGCGTCCTGGAACCAGTCGATGCGTTCCCGGATGGTCTCCGGTGACTCGACGAGCGTGTTCTGGCCGTCGACGACGCCGAGGGCGACGGAGTCCTTGGTGCCGTACTCGGCCACGTTGTAGACGTTGTCGTCGTGGTTCGAGACGAGGTCGTAGCCAATTGCGTCGACGTCCGCGTCGAGCAGGTGGGCGTGGACCTTCTCCTCGAGGGCGCCCCAGTAGGAGTGGGCGACGACATCCGCGTCGGCGGCCCTGGCTACCTCGTCGATGGCTTCGCTGGCGCGCTCGTCGGCGCCCTCACCGGGCGGATTCGTCACGAGCGAGGGTTCGAGGACGAACACCGTCTCGACGGCATCCGGGAACGCCTCGACCTCGCCGGCGAGGAACTCCGCGACGGCGGCGAGGAACTCCTCGTCGTCGCCGTAGTGCTCGTCGGTCGCGAGGTCCGCCAGCGAGTACGGGCCGGGGACGACGGCCTGCAGGTCGTCGGTGAGGTCGGCCGCTGCGTCGAGGTCTGCGGCGATGTCCCCGGAGAAGTCCAGGTCGCCCTGCACGACGGGGTCGCGGTAGAAGTTGTTGTTGTCGTAGTAGCGGACGATGCCGCCGGCCTCCACGTTCTCGTGGACGGTGAGCGGGTGGGCGAGCATGTCGTCCCAGCGGGCCTGGCCTTCGACGACGCGGTCGAGGCCGGCGTCCTGCTGGGCGCCCACGAGTTCCTCGCGGACGTCGTCGTACGTGGATTCGATGGCGGGGTCCTCGTCGCCGCTGACGAGGTCGTGTTTCTGGTGGCCCTTCAGGTCCGACAGCCGCTCCTTGGCGTCGTCGGGGAGGGGGTAGAGGCCGAGAGTCGTGGCGATTCGGGTCATCTACCCGACGGTATGCGATACCCGCGTTTAATATTTTCCATCAAGAAATATTCCCGTAGGTTATTTCTTCAGCTTGAGGACGGTCAACGTCTCGAACGGGTAGGACTCCTCGCGGATGGCGGCCGCCGAGAACCCGGCGTCACCGGCGTACTCGACGACCTCCTCGACGCCCGTCAGCGTGCTCACGAGCAGCAGAACCACGCCGCCGGGGGCGAGCACGCGGCCGACCGCGTCGAGGAACGGTTCGACGACCTCGCGACCGCTCTCGCCGCCCGACAGCGCGACCTCCATCCAGTCGTCGCGCTCGGCGGCATCGTCCCGGGGGAGGTAGGGCGGGTTGAACAGCACGGCGTCGAATGCGTCGTCGCGGAACGCCGAGAGCAGGTCGGCACGAACGACGGGGACGCCGCGGTCGAACGCCTGCCGGCAGGCGAACGGGTTGAGGTCCGACCCGACAACGCTGGCGCCCGTCTCGTCGGCGACGGTGGCGGCGACGTAGCCCGACCCGGTACCGACCTCGAGCACGCGGGCCCGCGCGTCGACGTCGTCGACGGCAGCTTCCGCGAGCAGCAGCGAGTCCTCGGCGGGCTGGTAGACCTCCGTCTCGGCGCCGCGGCGGTCCGCCAGGTCAGTCATCCTCGGGTTCCGGCGCGTCCACTTTCGACTGCGGGTTCGCGTCCGTCCGCGTCTCTTCCGGGGGTTGCTCTCGCACGCGGAAGCCGCCGGTCTCTGCGCGCCCCGAAACCTCCCGCTGCGGGAACGGGATCTTCACGCCCTCCTCGTCGAAGGCCGACTTCACCGACGTGATGACCGCGGTCTGGGCGCGCCAGCGGCGGCGGGCGCTCGGCTTGTCGATCCAGAACCGGAGGTCGAGCAGCACCGAGGAGGACTCGAACTCCCTGACGACGACCTGCGGGCGCGGTACGGTGAGGATGTCGTCGAGGTCGCTCATCGACTCCTTGGCGACCTCCCTCGCGAACTCGATGTCGTTGCTGTAGTCGACGCCGACCTCGACGTGGATGCGGAGGCGGCCCTTCCGCGAGCGGTTGACCACTTCGTTTGACCCGACGTAGTCGTTGGGGAGCATCACGTACTCGCCGTCGAACGTCTGGAGTCGCGTGTTGACGATGGTGATGTCGGTGACGATGCCGTCGTTGTCCCCGATCTTCACCCAGTCACCGATCTCGAACGGTCGGGAGAACATCAACACGAGCCCCGCGATGACCGCGCCCAGCGTCTGCCGGGCGGCCATGCCGAGCACGATACCCGCGAACCCGGCCCCGATGAGCAGGCCGCCGAGCTGGATGCCCCAGAACCCGAGTATCACCACCAGCGCGAGTACGTAGACGGAGATCTGGAGGATTCGGTACGTGATCTCTGCCTGGTGGTCGGTGATGCCGTCGGTCCGCTTCATGAACCGCTCGACCGTGCGGTGGACGACGCCGGTACCGACGTAGACGGCCACGAAGAAGCCAACCGTGACCATCACCCGGACGAGCGTCTGGGCGTGTCCTTCGAGGATGCTCAACTGCTCGGTGGCGGCGGCTTCGAGTCCCCAGACGACCACCACCACGCCAGCGGCGGCCGCGAGTGCGGCGAGCGACGCGAAGACGGCGACGACGCGGGTCACCCGCGACGGCCGCCGGTCGACCTCGCGGTGGGCCAGCGCGATGACGAGGAAGGGGACGGCGACCGCCACCGTCGACGCCACCAGCCGTTCGATGGAGGAGAGGTCGGTGAGCAACGCGTCCATCGCCGTCAGCCAGTTCACGACGACCCACCTCGTTTGACGCCGAGAGCGACGTTCGCCAGCGCGGCGAACGCCGACGGCGAGAGGTTGCCGGGTCGCTGCCCGAGCACGTCCTCGTCGACGGCCGCGACGACCGCGTCCGGGTCCGAAAGCCCGGAGATGTGGCCGGTGTTGCGGATGGCGTTGCGCACCGTCTTGCGGCGCTGCGTGAACAGCGCCTTCACGAAGTCGAAGAAGAACGACTCGTCCTCGACCACGTAGTCGGGGTCACGGGGCGTCAGCCGCACCACCGCGCTCTGCACGCGGGGCTGGGGGTCGAACGCCTCCGGTGGGACCGTCTCGACCACCTCGACGTCCGCGTAGTGCTGGGTCGTCACAGAGAGGCGGCCGTAGTCGCTCGTTCCCGACTCGGCGGCCATCCGGTCCGCGAACTCCCGCTGGTACATCAACACCAGGGGCTGCCCGAGCGGGAGCAGTCGGAACGTCGTCTCGCTCGAGACGCCGTAGGGCAGGTTCGAGACAGAACAGCTGAACTCGGGGAGGTCGACCTTGAGGACGTCCCCCTCGAGAACGGTGAGCCGGTCGGCGGCTAGCTCGTCGGCGAACTCCTCGCGGAGGAACGCAGCGTAGTCCGCGTCGCGCTCGACGGCGGTCACGTGGTCGGCGACGGCGAGCAGGCGGTCGGTGAGGGCGCCGGTGCCCGCACCGATTTCCAGGACGTGCGAGCGGTCGAACCCCTCCGCGTACGTCGGAATCCGGTCGAGGACGCGGTCGTCGACCAGGAAATGCTGGTCGAACTCGGGGTTGGGACGACCGGCTCTGCGGATCAGGGCATCCGGGTCCCGGGGGTCAGTCATTGCCGGGTGTAACCCCCGGTGGTTCCTAAAGGCTCCCCTACGAGCGCGCGAAGTTGTGGTACTTCAGGTCGTCCTCCTGCATCTCGTCGAGGATCCGTTCGATGATGATCTCTCGCGGGCTGTGGAGGCCGTCGACGCGCTCCTCGAGGTCCGCGAAGCTCTCGAAGGGGCCGCTGCGCTTGCGCTCGTCGAGAATGTTGTCCCGGAGTTTGTCCCCGATGCCGGGCAGCAGGTTGAGCTGGTGGAGCCGGAGCGAAATCGGCTGGGCCTCGTTGTAGAAGTCGACGAACCGCTGTTCGTCCTCGTCGACGATGTCCTCGACGACGTAGTCCAGTTCCGAGCGGGCACCGTCCGAGAGGTCGCCGTAGTCCACCTCGCGGCCGCGCTTGATGCCCTCCTCGAAGTCCGGGCGGATCTTCACGCGGTCGAGGATGGAGATGTCTGCGTCCTCCGACAGATTCAGTTCGTAGAGCGTGAACCGGTCGACGGAGACCGCGTAGGCGAGAGATCCGTCGCTGTAGTCGCGGCCGCCGTCTGAGCGGCCGTGGGCGAGGTAATCGAGGACGACGGCGAGCTCCTCGTCGTCCGTCGAAGGCGTATCACTCATACGAATGGGTACGCCTAGCCGACACTTAAACGGTCGGCAACTCAGGCGTACTTCGCAACGACGTCGAGAATCTCGTCGAGTTCGTCGCCGTCGAGCGCGTAGCGCTCCTGGGCGAACACCGCGCGGAGTTCCGTGCGCGTCCGGGGGAGGAGGTCGACGATCTTGTACGCGACTGCCTCGTCGCCGATGCTCTCCAGTTCGAGGAGTTCGTCGACGAACTCCCGGGCCTCCTCGGGTTCGAGCACCGCGAACCGGTTGACGTGCTCGACGGCCCGTGCGAGTTCGAAGCGGAGCTCGCGGTTCTCGTCAAGCGCGCGCTCGGCCTCGACCTCCGAGAGCAGCTCCTTGGCCTCCGAGATGGTGAGGAACTCCTCGTCGAGGGTCTCCTTGAAGATCGTCATGTCAGTCGTCCTGCGCGCGGAGGTGTGCCGCCTTGGCGATGACGGTCTTGTCCTTGCCGCCGTCGTTGATTGCGACCTTGAACGCGCGTCCCTGCTTGCCGGTGACGGTGCCGGTGAGACCGTCGAAACGCGGGTGGAAACGCCCGTCGGAGACGCTGGGGTCGGTCTTCAGGTGGACCTTCTGGCCCTCGTCGAACTCGGCGATGGCGCGCTGGGGCGGGGAGGTCCCCCGGTCGCGGGGGCTGTTCGAGAGCTTCTTTCGGGTGCTGTTGAGGGGTCCGTTGGAACTCGGCATGGTCGTATGGAGTGGTGTACTGGCGTCGCGGTTATAAAACGCACGTTACGAAGCGGGTTCGTCTCCGGCAACGAACAGACCTAACTCGCGGGCCCACACACCTGCACCCATGACTGACGACGAGGAACACATCGACACGCGAGCCATCCACGCCGGCCAGGAGCCCGACGAGGACACGGGCGCGCTGATGACGCCCATCTTCGCGAACTCCACGTACGTCCAGGACGGGCCGGGCAACCACCGCGGCTACGAGTACAGCCGCACCGGCAACCCGACGCGGACGGACCTCGAGGAGAACCTCGCGAGCCTCGAGGGCGGGGAGTTCGGGCGCTGTTTCTCCTCGGGGATGGGCGCCATCAACACCGTCCTGAACCTCCTCGAGGCGGGCGACCACGTGGTCGCGGGCGACGACGTCTACGGCGGCACTCACCGCATCTTCACGCAGGTGTACGAGGAGTACGACGTCTCCTTCGACTTCGTCGACACCACCGACCACGACGCCGTGCGGGCGGCGATGGGCGAGGAAACGGAACTCGTCTGGGTCGAGACGCCGACGAACCCCCTGATGAACGTCAACGACATCGGCGCGCTCGCGGAGATCGCCCACGAGTACGACGCGCTCTGCGCGGTCGACAACACGTTCGCCACGCCGTACCTCCAGCGTCCCCTGGAGTTCGGCGCGGACGTCGTCTGCCACAGTCTCACGAAGTACCTCGGCGGCCACTCGGACCTCGTCGCTGGCGCGCTCGTCACAAACGACGCGGACCTCGACGAACGCCTCGGCTTCTACCAGAATTCCGTCGGCGCCACGCCGTCGCCGTTCGACTGCTTCCTCGTGCTCCGCGGGACGAAGAGCCTGGGCGTACGGATGGACCGCCACTGCGAGAACGCCAGCGTTCTCGCCCACTGGCTCGACGGCCACGACCACGTCGACGAGGTGTACTACCCTGGTCTCGAGAGCCACCCGCACCACGACCTCGCTGCCGAGCAGATGGACGACTTCGGCGGGATGGTCTCCTTCGAACTCGACGCCACGCTCGAGGAGGCCAGCGAGTTCGTCGCCGCCACGGAGGTGTTCACCCTCGCGGAGAGCCTCGGCGGCGTCGAGTCACTCATCGAACAGCCCGCGGCGATGACCCACGCCGCGATTCCGAAGGAGGAGCGCGAGGCCGCCGGACTCACGGACGGACTCATCCGCGCGAGCGTCGGCATCGAACACGTCGAAGACCTGGAGGCCGACCTCGAACAGGCGATGGACGCGACGCTCTGAGGCGCTCAAACGCTCGTTTCACTCCCGAGAAAGCGTTTATCCCAGAGCCACGTTCGGACAGCTATGGAGCGCCGAACCCTCCTCGGAACGCTCGCCGCGACGGCGTTCGCTGGCTGCACCGGCTACGCCACCGCACCCGTAGGTAAGGACACGACCACCGAAGACGAGACGACCACCGACGGCGGCTGGTTCCCGTACCAGATTGAAGACGTACGGACCGACGACCCACCGGCCGACGACGTCACCATCGAGGTAACCGTAGAACGGCACTTCACCGTCGACCACCCGGCGATGCTCCGCGTCGCGTTCACGAACGAGGCCGACGAGGCACGCGAGTTCGCGTTCGGGTCGCTCGTCCCGTGGGACGGCCTCTTGGGCCAGCACGAGGACGGGACAAGTTCGCTCCTTCTGTCGCCGGGGGATTCAGTCGTTCCGGACGAACCCGACGAGAACTGCTGGCAGGCGACCGACGGCATCGCCCTCCCCGCGGTGATGCGGACCGAGACCCTCGACCCTGGCGGGACCGTCGCCGCTGACTTCAACGTGCTCGCTGCTCACGACAGCCACGACTGCATCCAGACCGGGAGCTACCGCTTCGAGGACGGGAACTACCTCGACGAGGGGTGGGGGTTCGACGTGCAAATCGTCGCCATCGTCGAGGAGGAGAACGAATAGCGACACAGCCGGTGGTGACTAGCGGTCGCCGACCGAGCGGTTCGAAGAACCCGAGGGAGGCGATTTCCCGTCAACGCTGCGCGCTGACGACATCACGCTCGCTGTGCTCGCGTGACCACCGCGCGAGCGCAGTGAGCGCGGGTCGACGACTGAACGGAACGCTCGAAGAGCGTGAAGTGAAGGAGGAGTGCTTTTTCCGCAAGTTTTTGCCGAGCGGGGTGGCCTCCGGCCACCCCCGCAAAGCAGAGACGTGCTTAAATGCGGCCGACTTCCTCGACGGCGACGGACTCGACGGTGTCGACGTTCGAGAACGCCTCCTCGACGGCTTCCGTGCCGCCGGCGTCGTCGGGGACGATGACGGTGGTGAGCAGGGCGGTGAGGCCGAAGGCGACCTCCTCCTCCTCGGTGCCGTTGATCTTCGCGCCCTCGGGGAGGGACTCCGAGAGTCTCTCCCGGAGGTCATCGAGGTCGATCTCGGGGCTCTCGGGCATGACCTTGAGAATGGCGGCGACCTTCCCCATGGTTACGGCCCTCGGAACCCGCAGTCGGGGCACTCGTAGAGGTTGCTCTGCTTGCGGCACTTCGAGCAGCGGTAGATCTGGAAGCCGCAGTCCGGGCATTTGAACGCGGCTGCGGTGGTGCCGGAGATGTTGATGCCACAGGAGACGCACTTTCGCGCCCGCTTGGCTTCGCTTTCGCTCATACCCCGACTATGCGCCCGGATGCATTTTAACCATTGTCTTTCGGCGTCGCCAGCGCGGATAGAACGAAATCCCACTGAGTGGCTTCGTGAGGGCTCAGCTCCCGGGAAGGATGTCACCCAGGGCGGCGCCGATGGCCATCGGGGCGAACGCGACGGCCACAGTACAGACCGCGACCCAGGGGTCGGCCCAGTCGACGCGGCCCCACCCCGTGAGGAGGAGGGTTGCGGTGACCGTGGAGACGCCGAGGACGCCCACGAGGCGACGCGGGACGAAGCCGAAGAACGGGTCCGAGACGCGGACGTCCTGGAAGCGGGCGATGTAGAGCACGCCGTAGACGATGAGGACGGTGGCGACGAGGCTTCCCGCGAGGTTGAGGACGTGTTCGGCGACGAACGCGCCGGCTTCGTTGGTGCCCCCCTCGACGGCCATCGGGATGCCGAACAGCAGACTACCGAGGGCCGCTTCGGCGGTGTCGTGGCGGTCGAAGCCGTAGATGACCTGCCCGAAGGTCCGGCCCTCATCCTGCATTTCGCCGGCGAGTTCCTTGACCGCGTCCAGGCGGGCCTGGGCGTCCGGTTCGTCGACGATCTCGTCGAGATCCTCGAGTTCGTCGAAGAGGTCGGACATGTCCGGCGGGTCGTCCTCGTCGCGCGAACGGCTCATGGGCGGGCCGACGACCTGGAGTGTCTTAAACGGTCAGCCTGGGCGGCGAGCGGTCGAACGGTCGCGGTCGAGCGAGGTAGGTTTAAACGCGCGCGGCCGGAATCCCCGGGCATGACCGCACAGGGATGGTTCGCCGGCGTCGACCCCGACGACGCGGCGGCCGCCGGCGACGCCGTCCGGACGGGCCGCGCCGACGCCCCCGAGGACTGGCCGGCGCTGGCCGTCGAAGCGGGCGCGGCCGGCGACGAGGACGAGTACTACGAGTTGCTCCACGACGCGACGCTCGCCGGGACGCGGGCGGCCGTCCGGGAGCGCGAGAGCGCCGACGACCAGCAGTTGATTCACGCCGTGCGCGCGATGGCCGACCTCGCGGAGGCGGCCAACGAAATCGCCGAGCGCGGCACGGAGTGGGCCGGCAGTGTCCTCGACGACGTCGGCAGCGGTGTCGACGGTGCACGCGAGATGGCCAGCCGGGACCCCGCGACGCCGAGCGAGGAGCAGGCAATCTCGCTCTGTCGACGCGCTGCAGACCTCGGAGACGAACGGGACGCCGTGCGCTCGTACGTCGAACAGCAGGCGCCCGCGGTGGCGCCGAACCTCTCGACGCTCGCGGGCCCCGTGCTCGCGGCGCGCCTGATAGCGCTCGCTGGCGGCCTCGGGGAGCTCGCGAAGAAACCGAGCGGCACCCTCCAGGTGCTGGGCGCCGAGGACGCGCTGTTCGCCCACCTCCGCGGGCACGCTCCGTCCCCCAAACACGGCGCCATCTACACCCACGACTACGTCCGGGGCACCCACCCCGAACAGCGCGGGTCCGCCGCCCGCGCACTCGCCGGGAAACTCACCATCGCAGCCCGCATCGACCACTACTCGGGGGACAGCAGGCCCGACCTGCAGGCGGACCTCGACGAACGTATCGAGCGCATCCGTGCGCGTGATTCGTCGTGACGCTGCCCGACGGAGTCGAACGGCGGGAGTTCGGGGGAGAGAGCGACGACTCGCTGGCGACCCAGGGCGAACCGGTGTACGGCGAACCCGTCTCGGAAGGGTGGCGCCGCTGGAACCCCCACCGATCGAAACTCGGTGCGACGTTCGAGAAGAACGTCGACACCGGGCTCTCGGGTGGCGACGCGGTGCTCTACCTCGGTGCGGCGAACGGGACGACGGTGAGCCACGTCGCCGACTTCGCGGGGCCGACGTACGCCGTGGAGTTCGCGCCGCGGCCGACGCGTGACCTGCTCGCCGTCGCCGAGGACCGACCCAACCTCTTCCCGTTGCTGAAGGACGCACGCAAGCCCGAGACGTACGCCCACGTCGTCGAATCCGGCCTCGACGCCATCGTCCAGGACGTCGCGACCCGTGGGCAGGCGGAGGTTGCGCTGTCGAACCGCCAGTTCCTGCGCGACGACGGGCGGTTCGTGGGCGCGGTGAAGGCCCGCAGCGAGGACGTGACCCGGGAGCCCGAGGCCGTCTTCGAGGACGTGCTCGACCGACTCCGGGACGGTTACGAAGTGCTGGCGACCGAGCGTCTCGAGCCGTACCACGACGACCACCTCGCTGTGGTGGCGGCGCCAAAGTAGGGAGACGGAACTACCCCGAGGGCCCGCCGGTTCCAGAACTATTTACGCGCTCCGGGGAAAAGACCCGGCAGGATGGACGTGGGTTCGGCCGAGGAGTTCACCGAGATGGGGACCCTCGGCGTCGAGGAGGAGTTCTTCGTCGTCGACAGCGACGGCGTTCCGACGTCGGGAACCGACACGCTGGTGTACGAGTCCGACCCACCCGAACTGCTGGCGGGGCGCCTCGACCACGAACTGTTCAAGTTCATCGTCGAGACGCAGACGCCGAAACTCGATGGCCCCGCGGGCGCCGCGGACGCCGTCAAGGAGGTGCGGGCCGCGCTGGTTGCGCACGCTGAGGACAACGGCTTCCGCATCGCCGCAGCGGGCCTCCACCCCGCCGCCTACTGGCGCGAGCACGAACACGCGGAGAAACCCCGCTACCGCTCGCAGCTCGAACGCATCCAGTACCCGCAACACCGGAACACGACCGCCGGCCTCCACGTCCACGTCGGCGTGGACGACGCGGACAAGGCGGTGTGGGTGGCCAACCAGCTGCGCTGGCACATGCCCGTGATGCTCGCGCTCGGCGCGAACTCGCCGTTCTGGAACGGCTTCGACACGGGGCTGGCGTCGGCTCGGGCGAAGGTGTTCGAGGCGCTGCCGAACACCGGGATGCCGACGGCGTTCGACTCCTACGAGGAGTTCGACCGGTTCGAGACGCTGATGGTCGAGAACGACGCCATCGACGACCGGGGCGAACTGTGGTACGACGTGCGCCCTCACTCGGGACACGGCACCGTCGAGGTGCGCGCGCCCGACGGGCAGACCGACCCGGAGACGGTGGCGGCGTTCGTGGAGTACACGCACGCGCTGGTGGTGGACTACGCGGAGCGCTTCGAGGACAGCGCAGACCCCGAACCACCGGTGGCGGTCGGCGCCGCCGATGGGCCGGCGGCGCTCCGCCGCGAGGTGCTCGACGAGAACAAGTGGCGCGCGACCCGGCACGGGCACGACGCGTCGTTCGTCCGCCGAGACGCCAGCGGCAACGTCGACCTCGGCGAGGTGGTCGAGCGGGAGTGCGACCGCCTCGACGTGTCCGGTATCCGAAACGTTCTGGGGCGCGAATCTGGCGCACAGCGTCAACGTCGGCTACTCGCAGAATCCGGGGAAGCGGCGCTCTACGAGTCGCTCGTGCTGTAGGCCGACGGGGGCCGCGGGGCGAAGGGTTTTTTACCCGGCCGTCGCTTGTGTCCCGATTGAGACAACGCATGTCCGAGGACGCAAGCGAGAACACAGACGCGGAGGGCCGGTCCGCACGGGACCGATTAGGGGCGGAGAAAGAGCGCGCCGTCGCGGGGTTCGACAAGGGCATCGTCGACATCCTGTCGTGGGTCCTGGACACGGAGACGCGCGCCCGCATCTTCGTCTACCTCCGGCAACACCCCTGGAGCACCAGCGAGGAAGTCGCCGACGGCACGGGGCTCTACCCCTCGACCGTCCGCGAGGCGCTCGCGGAACTGGCCGGCGAGGACGTCGTCGACAGGCGCAAGCGCCAGAGCGAGGGCGCCGGCAACAACCCCTACGAGTACACCGCCATCCCGCCGAGCGACCTCGTCGGCGGCGTCGCCGGCCGCGTCCAGGACGAACTCAACACCGTGTTCAACCTCGACGCCCACCTCGGGAACGGCGACAACACGGACGCAGACGCGGAACCCGTCAACATCGAGGTCGAGGACAGGGAGAGCGCGTGAACCCAAACTGCTAAACGACGCGGGGACCTCCGCGAGCGTATGAACGTCGCTCTCGGCGGGACGTTCGACCCGGTCCACGACGGCCACCGGAAACTGTTCGAGCGCGCGTTCGAACTCGGTGACGTCACCGTCGGGTTGACCAGCGACGAGTTGTCGACGCAGACGCGACACGTCCAGCGGCCGGTACGCTCCTTCGAGGAGCGCGAGGCCGACCTGGAGGCGGAGCTCGCTGCTCTCGCCGGGGAGCACGGTCGGGAGTTCGAGGTTCGGACACTGGAGGAGCCGACGGGCATCGCCACCGAGGAGCGATTCGACGTGCTCGTGGTCTCTCCGGAGACGAAACACGGCGGCGAGAAGATCAACGAGATCCGCGAGGAGCGGGGCTTCGACCCGCTGGAGATCGAGATCGTCGACCACGTCCGCGCCGAGGACGGCGACATCATCTCCTCGACCCGCATCGTCAACGGCGAGATAGACGAGCACGGCAATCTCACGCCAGAGCGCGAGGGCCGGTAGCTACCAGGAGGGCGGTTCGAATCCCGCGTCCTCGAGAATCTCCTTCCAGCGCTGCTGAATCACCAGCCGAGAGACATCCGCGGCCTCTGCGACCGCGGTCTGGGAGCGCTGGTCGCCGGCGATGAGCGCGCCCGCGTAGACGCTGGCCGCGACTGCTGCCGGCTTCGAGCGCTCCTCGTTCGGCACCGCCGAGAGGAACAGGTCCTTGGCGGTAGCGCGAGCCTCCGCGTCGATGTCGAGGGCGTCCGCTACTGCCTCGAGTTCGTCCAGCCACGCTTGCTGGTCCACCTCGTCCCCCGCGCGGTACATACCCGTTCGTTGGTCGTCACGAACGTAAACCTTCGCCGGGCGCGGAGCGCAATTCTCATTTAGGTGCCTCCGATAGTCGGGAGTGCGCGCGGGTAGCCAAGCCAGGAAAAGGCGTAGCGCTTAGGACGCTATCCCGTAGGGGTCCGCCGGTTCAAATCCGGTCCCGCGCACTGCGAGACGCGAACGGAGTGAGCGTCTCGGGAACCGTGAACGGCGAGCGGAGCGAGCCGTGAACG
>Ga0075105_1000383_pt1 | contig 23807 bp, 20 predicted proteins | sample AntDeeMetag02WF5_FD_69800 | JGI IMG/M metagenome (GOLD analysis project Ga0075105, IMG submission 69800) | Saline lake microbial communities from Deep Lake, Antarctica - Antarctic Deep Lake Metagenome 02WF5 | ecosystem: Environmental > Aquatic > Non-marine Saline and Alkaline > Saline | place... | reverse complement strand
TGGCCACGCCGTCGCCGAAGAACTGGTCGAGGAGGGGAAAGACGTCCTCATCCTCGACCGGGACGAGGGTCGTGTCGAGGCACTGCGCGACCAGGACCTGAACGCACAGACCGCGGACATCAGGGAACAGTCCATCGTCGAGGACCTGGCGGACCGCGACGTCGTGCTCATCCTCTCGTCGGACGTGGACGCGAACGCCCAGGCGCTGGAGAACATCCGCGCCGCGGACGACGGAGACCAGTTCGTCGTCGCGCGCGCGGACGACCCCGTCTCGGCCGACGAACTCACCGACCTCGGCGCGGACGTCGTCATCAATCCTTCCTCGGTCATCGCGGATTCGGCCCTTCGAGCCCTGGAGACGGGCGAACTGGAGTACAAGGCGAGCCAGCTCGCCGACGTCATCGACGGGACGGAACGGCGGATGTCGATCCTCATCCACCGCTCGCCCGACCCGGACTCCATCGCCAGCGCCGCGGCGCTCCAGGCCATCGCCCAGGCTCGCGACGTCGAGGCCGACATCGTCTACGAGGGCGAGATCGGTCACCAGGAGAACCGCGCGTTCGTCAACCTGCTCGGCATCGAACTCGTCTCGCGGGGGGCGGTCGACATGGACGACTACGACACGTTCGCGCTGGTCGACACGGCGAAGGGGGTCGAACCGGACCCCGAGAACGTCGACGTCATCATCGACCACTACGAACACGACCACGACCACGACGCCCGGTTCGTGGACATCCGGCCGAACGTCTCGGCGACGTCGACCATCCTGACCAAGTACATCCAGGAACTCGACCTCACGCTCGAACAGGAGGTTGCGACGGCGCTGCTGTACGGCATCCGTGCGGAGACGCTGGACTTCAAACGGGACACGACCCCGGCGGACCTGACCGCGGCGGCGTACCTCTACCCCTTCGCCGACCACGACACCCTCGAACAGGTCGAATCGCCGTCGATGTCGCCCGAGACGCTGGACGTCCTCGCTGAGGCCATCCGCAATCGCGAGGTCAAGGGCTCGCACCTCGTCTCCAACGCGGGGTTCATTCGCGACCGTGACGCATTGGCCCAGGCGGCCCAGCACCTCCTCAACCTGGAGGGGATCACGACGACGGCCGTGTTCGCGCTCGCCGACGACACTATCTACCTCGCCGCGCGTTCGAAAGACATCAGGATGAACATCGGCAAGGTCCTCCACGACGCCTTCGGCGAGATGGGCGACACGGCGGGCCACTCCACCGACGCCAGCGTCGAGATTCCCCTCGGCATCTTCACTGGCATCGAGACCAGCGAGGACAGCCGCGACACGTTGCTGGCGCTCACAGAAGAGGCGGTGCGAACGAAACTGTTCGAGGCGATGGGCGTCGACAGTAGCAGTAGTAGCAGCGAGTCGTCGAACGGGAGCTGATCAGGCAGCGACTTCTTCTTCGTCTTCGTCCGCGGGACCGGTCAGTCGTTCGACGATGCTGTTGACGATGACGACGTCGCCGACGGCCTGCACCCAGCGGTACGGGATGATCACACCGCGCGAGGCGTCGACTTCGCCCGAGAAGAGTTCCCTGTTCAGCTGGTGGAGCGCGAGACCGGTGACGTCCTGTCTGTCGAGGTCGAGTCGGAGGTCCTCGACTTCGCCGACGAAGACGCCGTTGTTGGAGTACACCTCACGGCCCACGAGCGTCGTAATCTCCTGCGGAACGCTGTCCGGATCCATATATGCTGGCTTGGTTCCGGGGGCCTTAACTCTTGGTAGGTGTCTGACGGAGCGCGGACGCCGGCGCTTCCGGGGCGGTCGTGCGATTTCGCGCCACACCGGCGACGTGGTTATGGCCGACCAACGTGTATCGAGACGTATGAAGGGGACCGACGACGCCGACGGACCCGACAGTAGTCCCGAACGCAACGGCGACCAAGTGCAGACGCGATTGACCACACCCACCGAGCCGATAGCCGTCGAGAGCGCCCCACAGTTCGAGGAACTCCTCGCCGAGCACTCGCCGGTTCTCGTTGACTTCCACGCGGAGTGGTGTGGCCCCTGCAAGATGCTGGAACCGACCGTCGCCGACGTGGCCGCCGGGACGAGTGGGACGGTCCTGAAAGTTGACGTCGACGCCCATCGCGACCTCGCACAACGCTACGACGTCCAGGGCGTCCCGACGCTCTACCTGTTCGTCGACGGTGAACCAGTCGAGCGACTGGTCGGCGTCCACGACGTGCCCACACTAACGGAACTGGTCGAATCTCAGGCCTGAGCGGAGGCAGAGAATCGACTCGTGGAGCGAGGATTTCATCGCCATCCGCGACCGTTCGGTCGGGCACGTGCGTCGGGTGGCGGGATTTCGGACGCTTAATGTACGCAGTCGATGACGTGCCCGTATGAGCTTGCAGGTGAGCCGTCGGCTGGGGCCGGCCGACGGGGTGACGCTGATCAACGCCGTCGTCGGATTCGTCGCCGGTGTCGTCGCCTTCACCGACCCGCGACTCGCGGCCCGGCTCGTGCTTCTGGCCGCCATCGTCGACGCCCTCGACGGGATAATCGCCCGCAGCGCCGGCAACTCTGACGTCGGGCCGCTGCTGGACTCTATCACCGACATCGTATCGTTCGGCACGACTCCGGGCCTGTTCGTCTACGGTATCGTCCGTCTGGAGTACGGCGGTCTCGGCGACCTCTCCCCGCTCGTGCTCGCCGTTGCGCTCCTCGTTCCCGCGGGGTTCGCCGCCTTCTCCATCTTGCGGACGGCGTTCTACGAGGTGTACGTCGGCGAGGGCGAGGACCGCCCCGGTATCCCGAACGCGCTGGCCGCAGTCATCCTCGCGGCGGCGTACCTCTCGGGTCTCGTTCCGGTTCCTGTGCTCCTCGGGGCGACCGTCGTCCTCTCGGTCCTCATGGTCGCACCAGTCCGGTATCCCAAACTCGCAGTCAGGGACGCGTTCGCCCTCGGCGTGATACAGGCCCTGGCCATCATCGTACCGTCCGTGTTCCAGGGCATCTTTCCCATCGCGTTGCTCGTCGCTGCGATGGCCTACCTGACCCTCGGGCCGTTCTACTACTGGGGCCCGTCGAACGGGTCGGTCGACAACGCGCCGTAGCCAACAACCGGTTCCCCAACGTTTTTGCAACCGTCAACCGACGGTCCGATCGTGGTTTACGAGTCGGGCAACCGGATGATAGACGACGCGATGGCTCGCGTCCTCGACGGAGAGCGACTCGACCGGCGGGACGGCCTCGCGCTGCTGGCCCAGCCAGTGGACGAACTGGCGGCCGCGGCGGACGCGGTCCGCGCGCACTACGGCGACGGCACCGTCGACGCCTGTTCGATCGTCAACGCCAAGGCCGGCAACTGTGCGGAGGACTGCGGCTTCTGTGCCCAGTCGGTCCACTTCGACACTGGCATCGACACCTACGGCTTCCTCGACCCGGATGAAATACTCGCGGCGGCGAAACGGGCCGAACGGGACGGCGCCCAGCGATTCGGCATCGTCGTCGCCGAGAAGGGCGTCTCGAAAGCGAAACGCCCCGAGGAGTGGGCCGACGTCCTTCGGGCGATACGGCTGGTCCGCGACGAAACAGATGTCGAGGTAGACGCGAGCCTCGGCATCCTCACCGAGGAGGAGGCCCGAATCCTCGCCGAGGAAGGCATCAACCATTACAATCACAACATCGAGACGTCGCCGCGGTACTTCCCCGAAATCGTGGATAGCCACTCCTTCGAGGACCGCGTGGAGACGCTGGAAGTGGCCAAGCGCGCGGGAATGGACCTGTGTGCCGGGGTCATTCTCGGCATGGGTGAAGCGCCGACTGACCGCGTCGACGCCGCCGTCGCCCTCCAGGACGTCGGCGTCTCCTCGCTCCCGGTGAACATCCTCAACCCGGTTGCGGGCACACCCCTGGCCGAACGGGGATTGCCGGACATCACGACCGAGGAGATCGTTCGGACTATCGCCGTCTACCGGTTCCTCCACCCGCACGCCCGCGTTCGCCTCACCGGTGGCCGCGAGGCGAATCTGGACCCGGACGAACAGCACCTCCCGTTCGAGGCCGGCGCCGACGGCGTGCTCACCGGCGACTACCTCACGACCGAGGGCCAGTCCGCCGGCGACGACATCGAGATAATCGAGCGCGCCGGCCTCGAACCCAACGTCGACGGCAACGAGTTCGACCCCTCGGCGGTGAAAGCCCGCGCAGCCGCCGACGACGATGACGATGACGACGTGGCCGTCGAGACCGCTGCGGGCACGGCGACGCGCGAAGTCGACGCCACTGACTAGTGTCCCGGCGACCAGGCTGACGTGCGCGGGTGTTACGGCCAGTTTCGAGACTGTTGCAAATCAGGTCTGCACGAACGAAAAGGGGGTGGTGCCCCCAGCGTGTGACACTACGGAGCCTGGTGACTCCATGTTAACATGTGTCGCCCCTCCCCATAAGCAGTGAATACCGTTCAGGGGCGTAGGAGGCCCCTACGCCCGTTATCTGATTTATTCTTCGGCGTTCAGGATCGATTCGACGTCGACGCCGCCGTCGAGGAGTTCACCCATTCGTGTGACGGTCGCCTCGCTCCGCGTGCGGCCCGAGCGTAGCACTTCCTCGACCCGGTCGATAGTCGTCCTGGTGTCGGACTGGACGAGGAGAATTGGGACGCCAGCGTCCGCTGCCTTCCCGAGGACGGCGCTCGGCGGCCGGAATCCACCGGTCAACAGCATGGCCTCGATTCCCGAGGCTTCGAGCGCGGCGGTCTGGACCTCAGACCGGTCGCCGCCGGTGATCATCACGGCGTCGCGGGTCCGACGGAACTGCGTAAGCGCGCTGTTGCCACCCATTGCGCCCACGGTGAAGCGCTCGACGTGGGCGTCCATGGACCCCTCCGAGGTGAGAACGTCGGCACCGAGACTGTCCGCGAGTTCGGCTATCGTGACGCCGGCCAGTTCCTTGACGCGCGGAAGCGCACCGAACACCGGGACGTCCCGCCCCTCCAGGAACGGGAGGACGTCGTCGGTCAGCACATCCATCTGCGCGTCGGCGACGCCATTGAACAGGACGCCACCGAGGCTGTCGCCGATGCGCTCCGCGCTGGCGAGGACGTCGTCCGTGTCGGCCACGGCGTCGAACTCGGAGACGAGCAGCACGCTGGCGTCGATTGCCTCCGCGATGTCGACGTCCGTCAGGTCAACAATGCTGCCCGTCGAGAGGTCGTCGCTCCCCTCGACGATCATGAGGTCGGTGTCCGTCGAGAGGTTCTGGAAGTTGTCGACGACGCGCTCCCGGAGTTCGTCGGGGTCCTCCCGGCCGCGGACGACCTCCTGGACGAACGTGGGCGAGTAGACGATGGGCTCCATCTCGTGCATCTCGGCATCGAGGCCGAGCAGTTCGCGGGCCAGCATCGGGTCCTCGTCGCGCGTCTTCCCCACCGCGCTCTGCAGGCGGGTTCCCTTCGGCTTCATATACCCTACTGTCTTGCCCTGGTCCTGTGCCGTTCGCGCGAGCGCGAGCGAGATTGCCGTCTTGCCGATGCCGTCGTCCGTCGAAGTGACGAGTACTGTGTTCATAGTTCCTCCTGGTCGATCGTGAGTCGCAGGTCCACCGCCGTCGCACCGTCCGGCGTCGCGACGAGGGGGTTGATATCCAGTTCGAGTATCGCGGGGAAGTCGGTCACTAGCTGGGAGAGCCGCTGGACGGTCTCCACGATGGCTGACTCGTCGACGGGGTCCCGGCCGCGCGCGCCGCGCAACAGCGGCGCCGAATCTATTTCGTCGAGCATCGCGGTGGCCTCCGGTTCGGAGACCGGCGCGACCCGGACCGTCGTGTCCTCCAGCACCTCGACGAAGATGCCGCCGAGGCCGAAGAGCACGAGCGGGCCGAACTGCGGGTCGCGGTTGACGCCGAGGATAGTCTCGGTGCCCGATTCGAGGTCCACCATTTCCTGGACCTGGACGCCGAGGATGGTCGCGTCCCGCTGGTAGTTTCTGGCGCGCACCACCAGGTCCTCGTAGGTGTCGCGGACGTCCTCGGGCGCGACGCCGACCTCCACGCCGCCGATGTCGGACTTGTGGAGGATGTCGGGACTGACGATCTTCATCACGACGTCGTCGTTTATCTCCTCGGCGACCGTCTCGGCCGCTCCGGGGGAGTTGACGACGTCCCCCTGCGGCGTCGGGATACCGTAGGCGTCGAGCAGATCCATCGCCTCCACGCCGAGGCGGTTCCGGCCGCGCTCGGCCGCGTCCTCCAGGATACCGCGCGCCCGGTCCCGGTCGACGTCGAAGGTCTCGGGGTCGACGTACTCTCGTGCCTGGATTTCGCCGTAGCGCCGGAGCGCGTCGAGGCTGTCGACGGCCCGGGCGGGGTCGAAGTACGTCGGGACGCCGGCGTCGTTGAGCATCGGGGCGGCAGAGCCGACGGACTTCCCGCCCATCAGCGTCGCCGCGATGGGCTGGTCGGAGGATGCCTGCTGTTCGACGATCACTTCCGCCAGGTTCTCGTAGGAGAGGACCGCCGTCGGGCAGGCGACGACGACGGCCATCGAGACGTTCTCGTCGGCGAGCACCGTCTCTAGAGCCAGTTCGAACCGCTCGGACGGCGCGTCGCCGATGATGTCGACCGGGTTGTAGACGTTCGCCTCCTCGGGCATCGATTCGGATAGTTTCTCGAGCGTGTGGTCCGAGAACTCCGCGAGGCCCATCCCCGAATCGCCCACGGCGTCTGTCGTCATCACGCCCGGGCCGCCCGCGTTCGTCACGATGGCTATCTCGTCGCCATTCGGCAGGGGCTGGTCCGAGAGTATCTGCGCGTAGTCGAACAGCTCCTGGACCGTCTCGACGCGGATGGTGCCCGCCTGTTCGAGTCCCGCCTCGTAGGCTCGCTCGGAACCCGCGATGGCGCCGGTGTGGGACGCGGCGGCGCTGGCCCCGGCGTCGGTCCGGCCGGACTTGACAAGCACGATGGGGGTCTCCTGGGTCACCTCGCGGGCAGTCTCGATGAATCCCGCGCCGTCGCTGACGTCTTCGAGGTAGCCGAGGATCACGTCGGTGTCGGGGTCGTCGCCCCACTGGTCGACGAAGTCGCTCTCGTCGAGGACCGCCTTGTTGCCCAGCGAGACGATGTCCTTGAACCCGACGTCGCGCTCGGCAGCCCAGTCGAGGACCGCGGTGACGAACGCGCCCGACTGACTCATGAACGAGACGTCGCCCGCTTGAGCCATCTCGTTCCCGAACGTCGCGTTGAGGCCGACGGGGGTGCTCATGATACCGAGCGAGTTCGGTCCGACGAGGTTGAGGTCGTACTGGGCGGCGACTTCGCGGAGCGCCCGCTCGCGCGCCGCGCCTTCGCTTCCCGTCTCGCCGAACCCCGCCGTGATCACCACGACGTTCCGGATACCGGCTTCACCGGCCTCACGGATACTGTCGACCGCCACGTCCGGCGGGACCACGACGACGCCAACGTCGATAGAGACGTCGCCGACGTCGGCGACCGAATCGTGGCACTCGAGCCCGAACACGTCGTCCTGGTAGGGGTTGACCGCGACGACGTCACCCTGGTACGACTCGAGGAGGTTCTCGGTGATGGCGCGACCGACCGCCCCCTCGCTGTCCGTGGCCCCGATCACCGCGACACGTTCCGGCGCGAACAGGGTAGATAACTGTCCCATTCCTCGATCGAATGTTCGGCCGTCGCCGGCAAATAACTGCTGTTACTGGCAGGCTACAGACGGATTATACTGGGGGTCTTTTTACCGACTTCGGCCGCCGTGTTCGGGAATCGAGCGTCCCAGTGGTCGACCAGCGCGTTCGCCGTATTACTTTTCCACCCTTGTTTCGAAGTCTCGACTGTGACGAACACTGGTGGAGACTCCGGCCCGTTCGATGCCGACGTACTCGCGGAAGCGGCCCGGTCACACGACGTCAGCGAAGCCGAGCTGTCGGCCGCCGTGGCACGCCACCAGGAGAGCGTCGAGGCGCTCCCGGGCGTGGAGAACCTGGCCTACGAGTGGCGAAGACAGTACGAGTCGCCGCTCCTGGAGCGGACGCCCGACGCCTACTACCTCGCCGTTCCCGACCGCGTCTGGGACGAGTTCGGCGACGCGCTCGGACTCTCGGATGCGATGCTCGACGCGGTCCGGGACGTTCATCGCCGAACCGTCGCAGATCGAGCGGGCGCCCCCTCGGATCCGCCGGGGCGCCAGACCTACGTGGTCCTCGACAGATCCGTCGCCGACGGAGCGACGGACGAGGGATGATGCCCTGATCGGACCCACAGAATGGCGGGATACTCTTCGCCAGATCAAAACAATTGTTCTCAATTCGAAAACGAAGATTTCCGATAGAGGTGTCTTTAAGTGACTGGCGTCCCAATCTATTGATAGCTATGAGCCAGCAAGAGGAGTCCGTCCATCGCGAGTACGGCAGCGTCGAGGAGAACGCGCTTCGCATCCCGGTCGACAAGGCCGAACAGATCATCGACGCCCTGAACGCGGACCTCGCGGACACGTACGTGCTGTATCACCAGCTCCGCAAACACCACTGGAACGTCGCCGGTGCCGAGTTCCTCGAACTTCACAAGTTCCTCGGCGACGCCGCCTACCACGCCGAGGAGGGCGCCGACGAAATCGCCGAGCGACTCCAGGCCCTCGGTGGCACGCCCGCCGCCGGGTTCGACCAGCTACAGGAGGCCGCGACGGTGACCCCCGAAGGCGAGGACGTCTACACGATTCGCGCGTCTCTGGAGAACGACCTCGACCTCTACGGGGACATCATCGAGTCCCTGCGCGACCACGTCGAACTCGCCCAGAACCTCGGCGACCACGCGACCGCCGAGATACTGCGCGAAATCCTCGTCCAGGTCGAGGAGGACGCCCACCACGTCGAGCACTACCTCGAGAACGACACGCTGGTCGCCGAGACGGCCCAGCACTAGAACGGAACGGGAAGAAACAGTCCGTCGTGTAGAAACGGTTCGTCGTCTTTTACCGGTCGAGTTCGACCGTGAGATCCGTTGCGATCCACCCGTCGGAGTTGTCTTCTTCGGTGAAGACGGTACGGTCGGGGTTGCAACAGTGGGCAGTCACCGTCGTCTCTTCGTCGTCGGGCACTTCCATCGCGTCCGGGACCTCGCTCATTGAGAGAGATTAGGCACCCCTAAAGCTAAAAGGATTTTGGTCCGCCTAAACGTCGCGGCGGCTTTTTATGATACTGCCTCCAAGGTGCTGACATGAGTTCATCGCCCGACGACACCGACGTCGGTCCACTGGTCGCCGATCTCGTCCGGACGTTACATGAGCTAGAGCGAGAGTTCGAGCCCCGAACGGAGCGCGGGCTACCGCGGCCGCCGTCGCCGCGCGAACTGATTCGGTTCACCAGCGACGTCGGCATCCCCGGCGTCATCCTCCTCCTGCGGACGAATATCGAGGCGCTGAAACTCCTGCAGCGCGCCCTGCGGCTCGCAGACGGCCGCGCTCCAACGACGGGAGCGGGGAGCACGGAGGTCCGCCAGCGCGCCGAACAGCTGAGCCGAACGACGCTCTCGCGACTCGACGGTGCGCTGGCCGACCTGCAGGACGCCGTCGAGGGCCGGCCCGAGGACGAGGATGCCCGGGAACTGCTCGACGAGGCTCGCGGCCTGCAAAGCCAGGTCGAAGCGAAGCTACGAGAGCGAGGCAACGACGACCCAGCCGCCGATTCGACCGACTCCGGAGCCACGGCAGAACCCGTCCCCGACGACTCGGTGCCCGTCGACGTCGACGCGGAACTCCGGTCGATCAAGGACGAGTTCGGAAACGGACCCGACGGAAACGGAGAAGCAGGCGACGGAGACGACACCGACGACGCGGTTGGCGACGGGGCCGGCGACGGAGCGGACACCGACGACGGCGAGTGATGAGCTACCGGTCCGGAAGCGGACCGGAAGTGACGCGCCACCCATAACCAAATAAACATAATGGTTTTTAATTGTAAAGTGTAACGGAGAACCACTCATGAGCACGATAGACTGGGGCGCGGCGTCGCGGGCGGAACTGTTCGTCAGGTCGGACCTCCCCACGCCGGCCAAGCAGTGTCGGACGTCCGCACTGTCGCGCGTCGAGGAACTCGTCGACGACGGCGTCCTCGACGGCTTCTCGATGACGTCGTGGGCAAAGCGCGTGCCGCTGGACGAGGACGCCGACCTGGGGGTCTTCGAGCGCGCTCGCTTCGACGAATTCTCCGCGTGGGCGGGTTCGACGGGCGTTCGACTCGCGCCCGTTTTCGACACCCGAGAATGTCACTCGACGACGACGGGCGAGCGCCAGACGCAACTCGTGTTACCGGCGGTCTGTCTGGCGCTGTACGACGAGGAAGGTCTGGTCGCCGTGGTGCCCCACGCCAGCGAATCGGGGACCGTTAGTCTCGGTGAAGCGCTCGACAGGCTCGACGAATCGGCGGACGACGACAGGTTCGTGGCGCTGGCGGCCGACTGAACTCGCTACAGTGACGCCTCACTGTACAGGTTCGAACCTCCGATTCGATACTGTGGTTCGGCCCTAAACCGCCTCACTGGACAGGATCGAATCGATACCCGTCCCACTCCTGACTCTCCGGCACCTTGATCCCGGCTTCGGGGTCACGAAGTTCCTCGGCGTACACCGGTTCGACCTCGTCGCCGGTTTCGACGTCGGCGTCACCGGTCACCTGACCGATGGCGCGAACGACGTCGTCGCCGCCATCCGTCGCGTCGCTGACGTCGAATTCGACGATTGCGAGCGTGTTGGGTTCGCGGACGCCGGGCGGTGTGGCAGTCGACCGGGTCCACGTGACCACTTCGGCGGACGACTTGGACAGATCTATCGTGCCCGCGTCCTGCGGTTCGCCACAGTCCGGACAGCGCGGATGCGTGGGGTACGAGGCGTGTCCGTTCGGACAGAGTCCGGCGTTCATCGTCATTCTGCGGCCTCCATGATAGTGGTAATGACGCAGTTTCCGAATCCGCCTACGTTACAGGCGAGCCCGACGTCGGCGTCCACCTGACGCGGTCCCGCCCCGCCGACGAGTTGTTCGTATATCTCGACGGCCTGGGCCACGCCACTCGCCCCGAGCGGGTGTCCCTTCGACTTGAGGCCGCCGGAGGTGTTGATCGGTAGTTCCCCGTCGCGGTCAGTTCGACCCTCTTCGACGTGCTGCCAGGCTGTGCCCTGTTCGGCGAAGCCCAGACCCTCCATCTGGAGGAACTCGAGGATGGTGAACATGTCGTGAAGCTCCGCGACGTCGACGTCGTCCGGCCCGACGCCGGCCATTTCGTAGGCCTCGTCGCTGGAGTCGACGACGCCACCCATCACCGTCGGGTCGTCGCGCTCGTGGACGACGTGGGTGTCGGTGGCGCCGCCGACGCCGGAGACGACAGCGTACTCGTCGGCAATTTCTTCGGCCCGCTCGACTGTCGTGAACAGCATCGCGGCGCTCCCGTCGGTGATGGGACAGAAGTCGTAGAGCCGCAGCGGGTCGGCGACGATGGGCGACTCGAGGATGGTCTCGACGTCGACCTCCTTCTGGAACTGGGCCTTCGGGTTGTCGACGCCGTTCTTGTGATTCTTCGCGGCCACTTTCGCGAGCGACTCGCGGGGCGCGTCGAACCGTTCGAGATAGTGACGGGCCGTCAGCCCCGCGAAAGAGGGGAGGGTCAGGCCGTGCTTGTACTCGACGGGGTGTGTTATCGAGGCGATGATGTCGGTCGCCTCGGCCGTCGTCCGGTGGGTCATCTTCTCGGCCCCGACGAGCAGCGTCGTCTCGCTCGCACCGGAAGCGATCGATTGCCAGGCCTCGTAGATGCCCGCGCCGCCCGACGAGGACGTCTGGTCGACGCGCTCGCTGTACGCGGGCATCAGGCTCAGGTCGTGTGCGAGGTGGTTCATGATCCCCGTCTGCCCCTCGAACTCGCCGCTGGCCATGTTCGAGACGTAGAGGTGGTCTATCCCGTCTGGGGAGACGTCCGCGTCGGCGAGGCACGCCTCGCCCGCCTCCACCAGGAGTTCGCGGATCCAGGCGTCGCGTTGCCCGAACTGCGTCATCGACGCGCCGATTACTGCGACGTCCATGTCCGGTGTCTCTCACGGAGGGGTTGTGTTCGTTGTGGTTCTCACGGTCCGCGCGCAGACGCCGAGATTCTCGAAGCGCGCCACGGGCTCCCCAAAGCTCAGAAGGGGTACTCCCGGCGCTCGTGCTGGAGGGAAATCCACTTCTCTTCGGTGACCTCCTCGAGGATGGCGGTGGTGTTGAACGCGCCGACGCCGGAGGCCTTGGTGCCGCTGAAGGGGACGTGGGCCTCGTCGTTGATCGGCTGGTCGCCGACGTGGACCATCCCCGTCTCCATCCGTTCTGCAATCTGCATTCCCGTCCCGACGTCGCCCGCGTGAACGGACCCCGAGAGGCCGTACTGCGTGTCGTTGTGGATTTCGACGGCTTCGTCGACGTCCGAGAACGGGATGACTGGGGCGATGGGTCCGAAATGCTCGTGGCACGCGGCGGACATCTCGTTGGTCATCCCCGATAGGACTGTCGGCGCGACCAGCAGCGAGTCGTCCACGCCGTCCATCGGGACCGTCTCGCCGCCCGTCTCCACTGTCGCGCCCTCCTCGACCGATTCGTCGACGTACGCCAGCATCTGGTCGCGCTGGGACTCGCTGATGATGGGAGCGACGACCGTCTCCTCGTCGTGTGCGCTCCCGACCGGGAGCGACTGGGCGCGCTCGGTGAGCCGTTCGACGTACTCGTCGTAGATATCCTCGTGAACGATGTGGCGGTTGATGGAGATGCAGACCTGGCCCTGGTGGACGAACGACCCGAAGACGGCCGAGTCGATGGCCGCGTCCAGGTCGGCGTCGGCCGTGACGATGTGGCCGTTGTTCCCGCCGAGTTCCAGCGACACCGTCGAGAGGTTCTCACCCGCTTTGGCGCCGACGCCACGACCGACCGGGGTCGACCCGGTGAACGTCACCGCGTCGCTCTCGGGGTGACCGACCACCGCGTCGCCGATGTCCGACCCGTGGCCAGTCACGACGTTGACGACGCCGTCGGGGACTCCAGCCCCCTCGTACAGTTTCGCGAAGAGCAACCCTCCGGTGATCGGCGTGTTGGTCGCGGGTTTGACGACGACAGTGTTCCCCGTCGCGATGGCGGGCCCGATGGCCCGTCCTGAGAGGTTCAGCGGGAAGTTCCACGGAGAAACGACGGTGACGACGCCCTGTGGGACGCGCCTGACCAGGTTCTCTTTGCCAGGGACGTTGGAGGCTGCTTGCTCGCCCTTCATCCGCCGCGGGAAGGTGGCCGCCTCGGCGGCCTGGTCCGAGGCTATCTGGACGGATGTCGTGCCCATTATCTGTGACCCGCCCGCCTCGCGGGCCAGCAGTTCGATTATCTCCGCCTCGTACTCGTGAAGTAGCTGGGCGAACTCGCGAGCCACGCGCTCGCGCTCGGCCGGCGGTGTTTGCTCCCACTCGGGCTGTGCGGCGGCGGCCGCCTCGTACGCCGCGTCGACGTCGGCCTCTCCGCCGGCCGGGACGCGCGCTATCTCCTCGCGTGTCGACGGGTCTTCGACGGCTATCTGGTCGTCGCTCTCGGAGGATACCCACTCGCCGTCGATGTACTGCGCGTTCCAGTCGGCGTCGATGGAAAGGTCTGGGGACATCACCGACCCTTGTGGCGTCTCACTGATAAGTCGCGCGCGCCACCAGTCCGGTCCCACAGAAAGCGGCTGCTATCGCGGGAAGGCCCGACCGGCGGCGTTCCACTCCGCACCCTTCTCCACGTTCCGGGGAACGCGGTGCTTGCCGAACGACCGCATCCGGTCGGCGAACGTCCACTCGTCGACGTACTCGACGGACTCGTCGGCTCGTGCCGCCGCCGCGGCTCGCTGCTGGTCCGTCAGGTGCGCACCGACGGTGGCGACGATAGCGGCCGCCTCGCCCGCCGTCGCGTCGTCCGGAACGTCGACGGCGAGGTCGGTGTCGGCGAACGCGAGCGTCACCAGGCCGGACTCCGTGGCGTGTTCACCTTCGGCCGACCGGCCGTCCGGAGATTCGAGCGACGACATGGTCACAGGGGGATGTTCCCGTGGTCCTTGGGCGGCGTGTCCTCGCGCTTGCGTGACAGCAAGTCCAGGTCGTCGACGAGCCGTTTCCGCGTCTCCTTGGGTTCGATGACGTCGTCGAGGTAGCCCCGCCGCGCCGGACCGTAGGGGTGGGCGAACTCCTCGCGGAACTCGTCCATCAGCTCCTCCCGGCGGGCGTCGGGGTCGTCCGCGTCGGCGATTTCCTGGCGGTGGAGGATGTTGACCGCCCCGCGCGGGCCGAGCACCGCCATCTCGGAGCCGGGCCAGGCGTAGTTGACGTCCGAGCCGAGGAACTTCGAGGACATGACGATGTAGGCCCCGCCGTAGGCCTTGCGCACGACGACGGAGAGCAGGGGGACCGTCGCCTCGGCGTAGGCGTAGATGAGCTTCGCGCCGCGGCGGATAATCCCGTTGTGTTCCTGCTCGGTGCCGGGCATGAACCCGGGGACGTCCACGAACGAGAGGACAGGGACGTTGAACGAGTCGCAGGTCCGGATGAAGCGGGCAGCCTTCTCCGAGGCGTCGATGTCGAGCGTGCCCGCGCTCACGCGTGGCTGGTTGGCGACGATTCCAACCGACCGGCCGTCCATCCGGCCGAAGCCGACGACGACGTTGCGCGCCCAGTTCTCCTGGACCTCGAAGAAGGAGCCTTCGTCGACGACACTGTCGATGACCTTCGTCATATCGTAGGGCTTGCGCGGCGCGTTCGGGACGATGTCGGCCAGTTCCGGCACCTCTCTGTCCGGTTCGTCCCAGGGCTGGACCCGCGGCGGGTCCTCCATGTTGTTCTGGGGAAGATAGGAGAGGAGTCGGCGGATGTTCTCCAGGGCCTCCTCCTCGGAGTTGTACGCGAAGTGGGCCACGCCGGACTTCGAAGAGTGCGAGCCGGCGCCGCCGAGTGCCTCCTTGGACACCTGCTCGCCGGTGACCGTCTCGATGACGTCCGGGCCGGTGATGAACATGTGGCTGGTGTCCTCGACCATGAACGTGAAGTCCGTCAGCGCGGGGGAGTAGGTCGCGCCGCCGGCACACGGCCCCATGATCGCAGATATCTGTGGGATCAGTCCGGAAGCCTGCGTGTTGCGATTGAAGATCTTGGCGAAGCCGACCAGCGAGTCGACACCCTCCTGGATGCGTGCGCCGCCGGAGTCGTTGAGGCCGATGACCGGGACGCCGTTCTCGATGGCCCTGTCCATCACCTTGCAGATCTTCTCGGCGACGACCTCGCCGACGGAGCCGCCGAGGACGGTGAAGTCGTGGGCGAAGAGGAACACCTTGCGGCCGTCGACCTCGCCGTAGCCCGTGACGACGGCGTCGCCGGGGAACGTCTTCTCGCCCATCCCGAAGTTGGTCGAGCGGTGTTCGACGAACGCGTCGACCTCCGTGAACGTCCCGTCGTCGACGAGGAAATCGACGCGCTCACGGGCGGTCATCTTCCCTTTCTCGTGCTGGGCCTCGATGCGCGCCTCACCGCCGCCCAGTTCGGCCTCGCGTCGTCGTTCCCGGAGTTCTTCGACAGGGTCAGCGGGAGCGTCCTGGTCAGAGACGTCGCCTGAATCTGGCTCTTCCTGTTTGCTCATGGCCGTTCACCTCTGGCGTGGATCGGACCGGCTGCGGTACCTACGTGGGCACTAAATGCCTCGATAAACGGTGACCCCACGCTACTCGCGTTCATGTTCATACTGGCCGCGCCAAGCTAAATAATAGTTTACCCCTCGTGCAGTATATTTCTCGATATCGGTCGTGCATCTTGGGCTCGGCATTTCCTCGTTCCATATCACCAGCAGGAGTGACACTCTGTTTCGATCTCCACGTCCGATCGAACCGGATGCCGGGTCCGATCGACATAACCCATACAATCGGTCCTCGATTCGAGAAATATCATATTTAGATATATGATCGTATTCCTGCAGTTCGTGGGTCCATTGGAGTCGATTCAATGCTTACTCCCGGCGGCTCCAACTGGTCTGCTAGGTAGTTTGAATTGGCTATGAAAAGTCTTCTAACGCACCAAATTCCGGTTTTGGCTTTTCCGCCCAAAACTTTTGACAGTATGTGGATAATATCCAGCATTCGATGTTGAGGAGACGTCGCTAGCCGCTTCGGCGCGCTTCTCGACAGATCATCGACACCGTCGGCCACACTACTTCGATACGGCGAGTATAGAATGATAGATCTTATGTGGTATCTTTCGAAACATAAGCTGTCTGTCTAATTCCAATACTCCAATTATACGAATGGTTTTCCTGCAAATGGAATTCCCCTGTCGCCAGTTGCGATCGCCGTCTGACTCGGAATGAACTTCGGTAGAGCTGTGCCGGAGGGCCCGGCAATGGGCGCGGGCCGTGTCACTGCGCGGTCCAGCCACCGTCGATGGACAGTACCGACCCGGTCACGAACGAACTCGCGTCTGCAGCGAGGTAGACCACACCGCCGACGACCTCCTCGGGTTCGCCGAACCGCTCCATCATGTGACCCTCGCGCATCGATTCGTACCAATCCGTGTCGGCCATCGCCTCGCGTACCAGCGGCGTCTTCATGTAGCCGGGCGCGAGCGCGTTGACGCGTACGTCCGGTGCCCACTCCGCAGCGAGGGCTTTCGTGAACTGTATTACTCCGCCCTTGCTCGCCGAGTACGCGGACTGGTCCGCGCCGCCGTCGATACCGCGAATCGAGGCCATGTTGATGACGCTCCCGCGGCCCTGGTCGACCATCGGTTGTCCGAGCGTCTTGGACGCGAGGAACACCCCGGTCAGGTTCAGGTCGATGATCTCTCTCCACTCCGACTCGGACAGTTCCAGGACGGGCTTTCGCGTGTTCGTCCCCGGTACGTTACAGAGCACGTCGTAGGAACCGTACTCGGCCAGCACTCGCTCCCGCAAATTCATCAGTGATTCGCGCTCGGTGACGTCGACGTGTTCACCGATCGCCTCGCCGTCGATGGAATCGGCCACCGACTCAGCCCCCTCTTCGTTCAGGTCACCACAGACGATAGCCGCCCCACGCGACGCGAGTCCGAGTGCGATCGCCCTCCCGAGTCCAGACGCCGCTCCGGTGACTATCGCCGTCTTCCCATCGAGGTCGAACATGGACTCCGGGTCAACGACCCAGTCTGTTGTGTCGTCTGACATGGACTCGAATGCTCCGGGACGCAAGTAAAATATTCCGCCGATGGTGACGGGTGAAAACGCCTTGATTGGTAAAAATGCACATCACCGTCGAGTCCTGTGACGCCAGAGCCCACTGGAGCGCATGACAGTAGAAACGAAACTCACGCAGTCTAATTTTAACGTTCGATCGACAGTATGAGAATAATACGTCTAATATTGTTATCCCAAATCCGATTAATTATTTGATTGGTTGCTATCTCCCGCCTGACATCGCCTGTAAACCGGTCCTTTCGGCGGAGACGGATCACTGCACGTACCTCACTCGATCGACGGGACGACGTCGTCCTCGGCGGCCGCCGCACCGTCGAGTAGGCACTTCATAACGTCGGGATGCGCCGTGTTGCTCGTGACGAACTCGTAGCCGTCTCGAGCAGCCGCTTCGTACACGTCGGCGAGTTACACGATCCGATAGTGCTGCACGAGAGGGGTTCCTCGCGAGGGGGACAAAAATTTTGGCGGCCTGATCGCCGGTTGGTAGACGTCGTCGGCGCCTCCAGGTATTCGGTGCCACCCACGAAGGATTAATCCGTATTCCTCGCAACGGGCCTGTATGGCCGTGGATCCTGAAGCGGAGGCACGCCTCGACGACGGGGAGCGAGAGGAGTGGATGATGACTGACGAGGACGCGCGTCGATACGTCCGCGGCGCCGTGGACGCCACCGTCTCCCTCGTCGAGTCGACGTTCGGTCCGGCCGGTATGGAGAAACTCGTCGTCACGGAGGACAATCAGAACCGCGCGGAACGGGTCCGCGTCGGCGACGCCGGGCGAATCTTTGACGCCATTGAGCGCGGTGATGGCTTCGCCCACCCCGTCGCCGCCCTGTTCGTGGACAGCGCCGATGGGATGCACAGTGGGTTATACGACGGTACGTCTACCGCGGTGTTACTGGCGGGCGCCTTCCTGAACGAGGGGTTCGAACTCGTCGACCAGGGACTCGCACCGAGCAGCGTCGTCGTCGGGTACAGTATCGCCCGGGCACAGGCCGGGGAGGTGCTCGACGACCTCGCCCGATCCGTCGAGGCGGACGACGAGCGGACGCTCGCAGACGTCGCCGCCACGACGATGACGACGAACCTCGAATCGGCGGTCAGGCAGGACCTCTCCCGACGAGTGGCATCGACGGTCACGCGGCTCGCGACTGGCAGGGACGACGGCTGGATAAATACCGACCACGCGAAAGTACTCTCCCAGCCCGGGGCCGAGAGCGGCGTCGTCGATGGGCTGGTCCTGTCTCGTCCCACCGACGCGGGGCCGAACGGGTGGGGGATCGACGAACCGATCGCCGACGCGACCGTGGCGATCCTGGACCGCGAGATAGACTTCGAGGAGACGGCCAGCGTCCTCGACGGTGGTGCCGGTGTGACGCTCTCCTCCCCGGAGGCGGCGGACACGTACCGGGCCCAGATCGCTGACAGGATCGAATCGGCTGCGGGGAACCTCGTCGCCCGTGGCGTCGACGTCCTCGTTTGCCTGGAGAAACTCGACGAATCGGTCGTCAGGCCGTTCGAGGAGGCGGGAATCGCCGTCGTCGACAAGGCGACGTACCCCAAAGAAGACGTCTATCGCCTCGCGGAGGCCACCGACGGCACAGTCGTCTCCACCCTGGACGAACTCATGGACAAGTGCCTCGGGCGAGCCGAACGCGTGAGCCAGCGGACAGTGGGCGACGAAGTGTGGACCGTTTTCGAGGGGTGTCCCGGGCCGGTCGTGACGGTCGTCGCGAGCGCGTCGACGGTCGAGGAGGCCAGGCGACGAGAGGAGGCGCTCGAGGACGCGCTCGAGACGACGGCAATCGCTGCGATGGACGGCCAGATCCTGCCCGGGGCAGGTGCGCCGGCAGCGGCGGTCTCAGCGGCGACACGCGAGAATGCGACGGCGGTGTCCGGTCGAGAGCAACTCGCGGTCGAGGCGTTCGCCGACGCGCTCGACCGCATCCCCGCGACGCTCGCCCGTAACGCCGGGCACGATCCGGTGGCTGCGGTGACGGCCCTGCGGACGGCACACGCCACCGACGGTCGGTCCGCAGCGGGTATCGGCCCCCAGTCGAGTGAACCGGTCGACGCCTGGGACGCGGGGATCGTCGAGCCCCGGCGGGTGTTCTCACAGGCCATCGAGACTGCGGCCGCCATCGTCGAGCAGTTGCTCACGGTCGATGCGGTGCTGTATCCGAATGTCGAGTTACCGGGCTACACGCCGCGTCCGGAACGGTAGTACGTCAAGCGTTTCGACCCTGCCTCGCTGGCGTTTCCTGAGCCTCGGTCGTCGGTTCCTCCGGCACCACTTCGTCGTCGCCGAGGTCCACTGCCTGCAGCCGGTCGTCGATACGGATCAACTGGGTGGCGAGGTCCGTCGCAGCCGTGAGTATCGCTTTCTTGATCGAGACCGGTTCGACGATTGGATCCCCATCCAGGACGTCCGCCGTCGTGCCGGCGAGTGCGTCCACACCGATCGAGTCTCGTCCTTCTGACCGGGCGACGCGTAGCTGGACGACTGTCCGACCACCGTCCAGACCTGCCGTCATCGCCAGTGCACGCGGAACAGTCATCAGGGCCGTCCCGAACGCGTCGGCGGAGAGCTGCTGGCGCCCCTCGAGCGAGCGGGCGTCCTCCTCGACGTGCTGCGACGCTGTCGCCTCGACGGCGCCACCGCCGGGGACCACGCGGCCGTCACGGACCGCCGCTGCCGTCGCGGCGATAGCGGCTTCGACGGAGCGTTCGAACGCGCTGGCCGTCCGGGGGTCGGGGGCGCGACAAAAGAGGGTGTGAGCTCCCTCGACGGCGTCGGACTTGACGACCGTCACGTCTCGGCCGGCCTTGCGTTGGACGGTGACGGATCCCGTGCCCAGCATTTCCTCAGAAACCTGTTCGAGCGTCGGTACGACCGTCGCACCGGTCACACGGGCTATCTGTCGGATTTCGTCTGTATCGACCCGGTGAATGCCGATGATTCCCTCGGACGCGAGTCGCGAGCGAACGCGTTCGTTGATCGCGCGTTCCGTAACAACCGTCCCACAGCCGGCATCGACGGCCGAGCGGAGGTGTTCCGCGAAGGCCTCGTTCTCGTTCTCCGCGACCGCCTCTCGGTCCTCGAAGGACTCGGCGTCGAGGATGACGCGGCGACTGACGCGACCGAGTTGACTCCCTACGTGCGGGACGTCGACCGTAGACGACAGCACCGCGATCCCGTCACGCCCGGTCGACCGTGGCATCGATTCGAGGACCGGGCCGCGCTCGAGGACGACGCCGCTGACGAGTTCTGTCTCGGCGGCAGACCCACCCGGGCGGGAGATGACCCGGATATTCCGGTCCGCGTCCGAACCCGCCGTTTCGACTGCTTCGACGACCTGCGCTGCGACGGACTGGCGAACCCGCGGGTCCCGCGTCCCAGTGAGGGCCGTTGTTGGGACTGCGGCGGCGCCGACAGAATCGAGCGGCCGAGCGGTGTGGTCGACGGCGGCGAGCGCGCTGTCGAGTCCCTCCCTGTAGCCGCGTTCTATCGCCGTCGGATGGAGACCTTGCTCCACGAGTTTGTCCGCCTCCCGGAGTAACGCTCCGGCAAGTGTGACGACTGTCCCTGTCCCGTCACCGTGCCGGTCTCGGAATCCGGATGTCGCCGTCTCGAGCAGCGTCACGGCCGGATCGGTGACTGCGAGTCGTTCGAGCAGCTCTGTCGGGGAGGCGGTCGCTGTCACCGTACCGTCCTCCTGTAAGATGAGTTTGTTCGCCCCGAACGGCCCGAGTGTCGTCTGGACAACGTCGGTGACGGTACGAACGCCGGCCACGAGCTCGTCGTTAGTCACGCTATGTCATCGTGTGTGCAGGAGCCAAATAAATTTTCGTCCGGCGCACACATTTCATTCTGACGAAATCGGCTGAATACAGGGGGTAAGTTTATATCTTCAGCCTGCTGACGATTTACTCGCATGTCACTCAGTGACAAGAATGACGATCCGGATAAGTCTCAGCCAGTGGCTAATGACAACGGAACGTCACGACGCGACTTCGTGAAACTCACAGGCGCAACGAGCGCCGGCGCTCTCGGCGGGCTCGCCGGCTGTAGCGGTGACGGCGGTGATGGTGGTGACGGCGGCGACGGTTCCGACGGCGGTGGCGGTGACGGTGATGACGGCGGCGATGGCGGTGGCGACGGCGGCGGAAGCTAAACCGTCACGGTGGAGTTCCTCTCCGCTAACGCTGCCGAGAACGGTGACATCCAGGACCACTTCAACTCCTCGATGGAGGACTTCGCCTCGAAGAACGACGGCTACGAGGTCGACCTCCAGACAGCGTCTTACGGTGACATCTCACAGGCGATGTCCTCTCGTGTCCAGAACGGCAACCCACCCACTCTCGGTGAATCGGGTGGACTCGGTCTGCAGTTCTTCCGTGACGACCAGCTGGTCGACCACGCTACGTTCATGGAGGGAAGCGACTCGTTCCCAGACGGGCTCACGACTGCGGGCCAGCAGGTGTCTGAGTTCCGTGGCGAATACTGGGCGGTCGGCGCTATTCGCCACACCAACAGCAACCTCGGCATCAGGCCGAAGACGTTCTCGCAGGCCGGCATCGAGAACCCGATGGAGGAACTGAATACGTGGAGCAAGTTCTACGAAACTCTGCAGACCATTGACCAGGAACAGGACATCATCGCCTACGAGGAGACCGGGGTCCCTGGAGACCTCGAGTCGTACTGGGGCTACGCTCGCACGGCCTACGAAGACGGGACCGACCCGTGGATCCGCGGGGAAGGGACCGACCCGGACGTCGTCATCGCGAACGAGGACATGGAGGAGGACCGCCAGAAGACCGACGGCATGATCAAGGCCTGCATCAACCTCGCGGACGAATTCAGCAGTGACGAGGCCGCACAGCGTGGTGACGAGGACATCCCGTCGCTGATGCTCAGCGGCCGTGTCGCTTCGTTCAACTACGCCCTCGCGACGGCGAACCGCTGGTACTCCGTCAGTGAGGACGCCCAGATTGGCTGGAACGGCGGCGACGGGGACTTCATGCTCCTGCCCCATCCCCAGCTGGACGCCGACTTCGGGGACGCCATCGGCATCGACGACCTCAGCGGCCACTCGGGTCAACACGGCGGTCACGTGTGGGGGCTCGAACAGGCTCACACTATCTTCAGTGACGCCGAGGACCAGCAACAGGAGGGCGCCTGGGCGCTCACGGAGTACCTGTGGGAAGACGAGGATTTCGTCCTCCCCGCGTGGGGCGAACACTACGAGGCCATTCCGGGCATGCAGTCGATGCTCGAACCCATGCTCGACGAGTACGACCTCCCGCAGAACTTCCAGCAGTCGATCCAGAACCAGTCAGAGTACGGAGCCCAGTACAGCAACACTGGAGGCCCGTGGGACGTCTGGCCGACCGACCCCATCCGCTGGACCGACATCAACGAGACGATCAGCCAGGCGATCGCTGGTCAGCACAGCGCCGAAGAGACGCCCGGAATCGTCCGCGACCGCGTGCTCACTCGCCTCGAAGAGGAGAACAACTAGCACCGCTCGATTCCGCACGCGCCGATCGCTACCCCGTCTGATCGGGCTCGACGCCCCTTTCGTTTTCACGCGATAGGCCTTTCCGTCGGAGAAACTCCACGGAGAGCGGTTACAGCGACGTCGCTTCGGCACCCGACGGGGATCAGAGGGGCAAAGTTTTTTTCAATGGGCCTTGTTGCTCATTACCATGGCACAGGAGCAGGCGCGCTCCCGAGAAGAGATCCGTGAACGGTACGGCCTCGACGACGAGACCTTCATGGATCGACTCCGGGAGAACTGGGCAGGATACGTATTCATCATCCCGACGTTTATCGCGTTCACCGGCCTGTTTTACTATCCGATACTTCGGGGCGTAACGATGACGTTTACCGATACGCAACTGGGCGAACCTGGCCAGTTCGTCGGGCTCGAAAACTACATCTGGGTCGTGACGAACGACCTGTTCGTCTACGCGTTCGCCCTGACGATAGGGTTCGTAGCGGGGACGACGTTCCTGCAACTCGCGCTCGGGTTGCTTGCTGCCCTACTGCTGAACGAACTCCGCGACGTCGCGAAGGACTGGGTCGGGGCCCTGATCATGTCGCCATACTTCTCGGCACCCCTTGCCGGTGGTGTCATCTGGATGTGGTTCCTGGACAACGATTTCGGCTTCGTGGTGAAAGCGTTCGGCCTCTTCGGGGTCGACCCGCCATCGTTCCTCGCAACGGGCATGTGGCCGTTCATCTCGCTCATCGTCGCCCAGACCTGGCACGACTACGCCTACTCGGCGATTATCTACGCGGCCGCCATCGCGAGCATCCCGAAGGAACAGTACGAGGCCGCCGCGCAGTCCGGCGCCAATCGTCTCCAGCGGTTCCGTGACGTAACGCTCCCCCGCCTCCTGATTCCGACGATAGTCATCCTCTCACTGCGGACGGCGTGGAACATCGCGGAGTTCTCACAACCGTTCGCGCTGACTGGCGGTGGTCCCGGGACGAGAACGATGCTCCTCAGCATCCTGACCTACCGCGTAGCGTTCGTCGACAACAACTTCGCCAGGGCCTACACCATCGGCATGGCGATGGTCCT
>Ga0075105_1000379_pt1 | contig 24057 bp, 23 predicted proteins | sample AntDeeMetag02WF5_FD_69800 | JGI IMG/M metagenome (GOLD analysis project Ga0075105, IMG submission 69800) | Saline lake microbial communities from Deep Lake, Antarctica - Antarctic Deep Lake Metagenome 02WF5 | ecosystem: Environmental > Aquatic > Non-marine Saline and Alkaline > Saline | place... | reverse complement strand
GAGCGCGTTTCATCGCGCGACCCACCGAAAGACTCGGCACACCTCGTCTTTCGAGCCCACACTCGCTCCGCTCGCGTGGATGGGGAAGGGCAGGGCCTGCGGTGCTGAACCTGGAGTCCTCGTGAGCAAAGCGAACGAGGACTCAGGAGAGCTTGCTCTCCTGGTGGACTGAAAGGGCGAGGCGGGCTCCGGGAACCCCGGTCCACCAAGCACCGAAGCGCAGCGAGGAGCGCAGGTGGGCCGCGGGACCGGAGCCCGTCGAGGGCTTTCTGGCTGTTGTCGTCACTGTTTCTTTCAACACCAAATTCGCAGAGTCACCCACTAAACTCACACATTTACCCAGCAGCCGGGGGGGACGGACCATCCCGAGTAACGCGCGCACGGAGATCACACCCTGGACACGCCCAGCTCACCCCAGACACGCACATCTGCGTCGAAAATACCGCGTCTCGGCTCAGTCCTCGGCGTCTTCGTCTTCTTCGACGAGTTCCGGGTCGCTCATGGCGGTCTGGAGGCTGTCGAGGCCGTTCACCCACTCGGAGACCAGGCCGTATTCCAGTTCGCCGACGGACTCCATGTCGAGTTCGGCGCCGTCGATGACGAGCGTGCCGGCCTGGACGCAGTAGCCCAGCGCGGCGTCAAGGTCCTCTTCGGCCTCGGCGTCGGCGGCGGCCTGGACGTACTCGACGACGGTCCCCTCGGCGGCGGGGCCTTCGACGACGAACTCCTCGGCGGCGTAGAAGACACAGACCAGGGAGGTCTGGACGCCGTCGATGAGCATCACCTTCTCCTCGTCGTCGATGTCGACCTCGGCGAGGACGATCTCGCGCACGCCCTCGATCTCCTCGAGCGCGGCCTCTTCGTCGACGACGTCGTCCTCGAAGTCGGTGATGATCTTGGCGATCGCGATGGCCGCGTCGTCCTGTAAATTAAGCAATAGGCGGGCCGAGTCCTCGTTTTCCGGATCCACCTCCTCCTCCTCGATGCGGTCTATCCAGTTCTGCCACCGTTCCTCTGTGTAATACTCCCCCGGTGGAGTGCTCATATCTCCCCGTACACAGCGCCGGGGATAGTACTTTCGACCCCCGATATCTCGTTACTGAGTGACATACTCACGGTCGGGAGCGACGGTCGCCCAGCGGACTGGGACCGCCGTGACGACGACCGGAGGCCGAGAATCCCATCCCGAAAACCACGTCCCGATTCGACGTAAACATACACGTAATCCGAATGAGAGGCGTTGGCCCGGCGTTCGAGAGTTACGTCGACTACAGGTCCAGTCTGAGTTTTATCGGGACGATCCTGACGCGTCTGGCTCTCGCCCCCGCCACCGTCCTCCTCGTAGCCCTCTACTACGGGGAGCCCATCCTCCCCTTCGTCGTCACCGCACTGGTCATGGTCGTCCTCGGCTTGGGCCTCGAACGGCTTCGCGAGGACCGCGAACTCGGCCGGCGCGAGGCGCTCCTGATGGTCAGCCTCACGTGGCTCGCCGTCCCCCTCGTCGGGACTATCCCGTACCTCGTCGCCGGCCAGGGAACCCTCGCCGACCCCGTCAACGCCCTCTTCGAGAGCATGAGTGGCTTTACGACGACCGGATCGACGGTCATGGGACAGATCTCCGTCGACTACCACTCCCACTCGATCCTGCTGTGGCGCCAGCTGACCCAGTGGATCGGCGGGATGGGGATCATCGTCCTCATGGTCGCCATCCTGTCGGAACTGTCGGTCGGTGGCGCGCAGGTGATGAACGAGGAGGCGCCCGGCTTCAGCATCGACAAGCTCACGCCCCGGATACAGGAGACTGCGCGGGCGCTGTGGAGTATCTACGCCGGGTTCACAGTCGCTGCGGCGGTGGTATACTACGCCCTCGGCGCAATCGGTTACGCGCCGAACATGGACCTGTACAACGCCGTCGCGCACGCGCTGACGACGATGCCGACCGGTGGCTTCTCCCCCGAGGCCCGGAGCGTCGAGGCGTTCTCCCCGGCGATCCAGTGGGCCGTCATGCCGTTCATGCTCGTCGCGGGGACGAACTTCGCGCTGTTCTGGTACGTCCTCAACGGCGAGCCCCGGCGGCTCACCGGGAACAAAGAGTTCCGGTCGTACGTCCTCGCCGTCGCCGCCGTCGGCGGACTCGTAGCGGTGTTGCTTTACACCGGACTGGGGCTCGCAGAATTGCCGAGCAACATCGACGTCCTGCCGGGGAACCTGGAGAACTCGTTGCGACAGGCGCTGTTCCAGTCCCTCGCCATCGTGACGACGACGGGCTACGCGAGCATGGACTTCAACACGTGGGACGAGTCGGCGCAGCTCGTCCTCCTGTTCGCGATGTTCCTCGGCGGCTCTGCCGGATCCGCGGCCGGGTCGATCAAAATCGTCCGCTGGTACGTGGTCCAGAAGACGATGGCCCGGGAGCTGTTCACGACCGTCCACCCCGACGCGGTCCGCCCGATCCGGATGGCCGAGGGGCCGGTCGACGAGGAGACGATCCAGGGAATCTTCGTCTTCGTGATGGTGTTCGTGACGCTCTTCGGCGTCTCGACAATCCTGCTCTTCCTCGACGGCCTCCGCACCGGGATGGATCTCTCGGCCATCGAGGCGACGAGCGCGGCCATCGCGACGCTCGGCAACATCGGTCCGGGCTTCGGCGTCGTCGGCCCGATGAACAGCTTCGAGCCGTTCTCCGACGGGGCGAAGCTGTACATGGTGTTCCTGATGTGGATCGGCCGCCTGGAGATACTCTCCGTGCTCGTCATCTTCACACCGAACTTCTGGCAGCGATAGGCCACTCGAGACCGGAGACAGCCGCCAACGGTCCCGTCGAAGCCGTACGTTTTACCCGCCTCGGCCTGTACCTCCGGTAACTGACTACTCGGGGTACCAGCAATGCACGTCATCATCGTCGGCGCCGGCCAGGTCGGATCGAACATCGCGGCCAGTCTCGCGGCCGAACACGACGTGGTCGTGGTCGACCGGGACCCGTCCGTCGTCGAGAACCTCACGTACTCGGTCGACGTGCTCGCGATACAGGGCGACGGCGCCTCGCTCGCGACGCTCCGTGACGCCGGCATCGACGAGGCGGACATGCTGATCGCGTGTACGGACGACGACGAGTCGAACCTCGTCATCTGTTCGACGGCCAGGTCGGTCGATGACGACGTGTTCACGATCGCTCGCGTACGCAACGTCGACTTTCTCGAAACGTGGACTCACTCGAACGACGCCTTCGGCGTCGACTTCATGGTGTCTACGGACCTGCTGGCCGCAGAGGACGTCGTCCGCGTCATCGGTCTCCCAGCCGCCCTCGACGTCGATCCGTTCGCGGGCGGGGCGGTCCAGATGGCGGAGTTCCGCATCGGCGAAGGGAGCCCCGTCGCCGAAAAGACGGTCGCCGAAGCGGACGAGTGGGAAGCGCTCACGTTCGCCGCGTTGATCCGTGACGGCGAGGTAATCGTCCCGGACGGGGACACCGTTATCCAGGTCGGCGACAAGGCGATAGTCATCGGTCGCCCCGACAGCGTGCACTCGTTCGCGGAGAGCGTCGCGCCCGCGGAAACGCCCGACCCGGACGACGTGGTGATCATCGGCGGCAGTGCCATCGCCTACCAGACGGCCAAAATCCTCGAGGAACGAGGGCTTCGGCCTCGGCTCATCGAGCACGACGCGACACGAGCGCGAGAGCTGGCCGAGGCCCTTCCGAAGACGACCGTCATCGAACACGACGCGACGGATGCGGAGTTCCTGACCGCCGAGCACGTCGACCGGGCGGACGTCGCAGTCGCCACCCTGGATAGCGACGAAAAGAACCTACTGGTCTCCCTGCTGGCGAAGACGCTCGGTGTCGACCGGTCAGTCGCCATCGTCGAGAACGGCGACTATACTGACCTGTTCGAGACGGTCGGCGTCGACGTCGCCATCAACCCACGCGATACCACCGCCGAGGAGATTATCCGGCACACACAGGACGGTCAGATCGAGAACCTCGCGCTCATCGAGGGACGGCAGGCGGAGGTCCTCGAGTTCGAGGTCGACGAGGAAAGCATTCTGGCAGGCCGACCGATTCGTGATTCCGCGAGAGATCTCCCCGACGGCGTCGTCATCGGTGCGATCACTCGTGACGGTGATTACGTCATCCCCCGTGGGGGCACGGTCATCGTCCCGGGAGACCACGTGGTGTTGTTCGTCGCGGAGGGCCTCGTCGACGAGGTCGCCGAGAAGGTGTGAACCGGCGATACCCGGGACAGGTTCCGCCGACTACGGACCTCGTCAGGGTCGTAGCCCGTAAATCAGCGAACGGGCGAACACCAGCACCGGAATGATCTCCAGGCGACCGACCCACATGTTGAAGAGGAACATTACTTCGGCCAGCGGCGGCATGGTCGGACCGGTGATGCCCGACGAGAGGCCGACGTTGCCCTGGGCGCTGGCCACCTCGAACAGGACGTCGGTATAGTCGTAGGACGGGCCGACAAGGTTCACGAGGACGACGGTAGAGGTCAAGAGGATGAGCAGCCAGAGCATGCTGACGATGGCGGCTTCGCTGAACTCCTCGGTCATCTGATCGCGGTTCAGTCGCTCGTCGCCGATCCTGGCGGTGACGACCGTCGACGGCGGGAGGAACACGCGCGAGAACTCCCACTGGATGCCACGCGAGATGAGGTAGCCGCGGATGATCTTGATGCCGCCGACCGTCGACCCGGCCGCGCCGCCGAGGGTCATCGACCCTGAGAGGATGACCTTGGCGCCGGGACCCCAGTCGCCGATCGGTGCCGACTGGAAGCCCGTACAGCTGAGCGCGCTGACGAACTGGAACGTGGAGTCCCTGATGGCGTCGATCTCCGTCGGCGCGAGCGCGAGCACCGGGACGCCGACCCAGTCGGCCTGAAAGGCGTCAGTCATGACGGCCAGATTCTGGAGCGTCAGGACGACGATACCGCCTCCGAGCAGGAGGAACAGCCAGCGCGTCTGGACGTCGTTCCAGAGCTGGCTATAGTCCCGGTCGTAGAGAAGCACGTAGTGGATGGGGAAGGCGACGGCCCCGGCGGTCATTATCGGGAGCAGGACCGTCTCGATGAGCGGCGAGTTGTACGTCCCGATGGAGTTGTCCGTCACGCTGAATCCGCCCGTCGTCAGCCCCGTCATCGCGTGGTTGACGGCCTGCCAGCCCGCCTCCCAGAGGGGGAGCTGGGACCCGTAGTCGCTCATCCGGATCGCACCGAACAACAGGACGATCGACACGAGGGTGTAAATGATCAAGATGCGCCAGACCGTGCGAACCGTCGAGATGATGCTCGGATGGATCTTCTCTTCGCGGGCCTCACTCCGGTAGAGCGCGTAGCTCCCGCTTCCGGGACGCGCGAGGATGGAGACGGTGAGGACGATGACACCGACGCCCCCGACGTACTGGATGAACGATCGCCACCATTGGATGGCGCGCGGGAGCGACGGTTCGTGGGCAGCCATCGTCAGGCCGCTCCCCGTCCAGCCGGACATCGACTCGAACATCGCGTGCAGCGGGTGTCGGAAGTACACCAGGCTCGACTGCGAGGACACCCCGAAGACGGAGACTGGGTCCCAGTCCGCGCCCGCGGGGACGAACGAGGCGTACAGCTCAGGCGGGACGATATGTGCCGAGAAGAAAAACGGGAGCGCGCCGAAGAACGCCGTCGTAAACCAGCCGAGGGCGGCGATTATCATGCCGTGTTTCATGCGCGGCGGCTTGGCATCGGCGAGTTCCCAGCGGAGAAACCCACCGACGAGTCCCGTGAAGAACGCGGCGAGGACGAACCCGAGGGCCACGAAGAACTCCCGGAACGCGAGGGCGATCACCGCAGTGACGGCCATCATCACCGCCTGCATCGCCAGGAGGGCACCGACGTCCCGCGCTATCGTTGCGACGTCACTACTCGCGATACGGAACTGTGCCATACTACGTCCTGTCCTCGTAGTGGCCGAACAGGTCAGTAACTTCCGGGACGGCCCCATCCGCCGAGTACACCGTCAACAGGTCTTCGGCGTGAATCTCCGTGTTTCCGCGCGGTGTTATCGGGTCGCCCATACCGTTGCGTTCGATGGCGACGACGAGAACGCCCTGGTCGAGCAGGCCGTCGTCAGCCGCCTCCTGTAGCGTCATCCCGGCGATCGGTGCGCCGTCGTCGACGGTTATCTCGAACACCTCTGCCGTGTCGCCCACGCGCATATAGTCGACAATAGCGGGTCGCTTGACGCCGCGATAGAGGTACTCTGCAATAAGTGCCTGGGGGTTCTCGATGGTGTTGACGCCGATCTGACGGTAGAGGTTCATGTGTTCGGTGTCGTGGACCACGGAGACGATTTCAGGGATATTCAACTCCTGTGCCAGCAGACAGACCATGATGTTCGTCGCATCCTTGTCCGTCGTCGCGATGATGGCGTCGGCGCGGTCGGCGCCGGCGTCTTCCAGCGTCTCCTTCCGCGTCGCGTCGGCGTTCATCACCAGGCAGTCGAAGTTCATCGCCGCGCGGTCGGCTCGGGCCTCGTCCCGCTCGATGGCGACGACCTCGTCCCCGCCCCTGGTCGCGATGTCGATGAGCGGGGTGCCGATGTCGCCGGCCCCGACGATGATGATATACATCTGGAGTGAACTTTTCCGCCCTCCCAAGAAAATGTACCGCTCTCGTCTGTATCCCGGTAACGCCCGTAAGACATCGATTCTATCCAGTTCTGATTTCCGCCGGTGTGACGTCGTCGGTACACGTCCAGGGAACGCCTGCGACGCGCCGGGGGGAACGATTTATAGAATGTCACTCTGTACTTGGTGGAGATGAGCATCAATTCGGAAGGGAAACCCTGGCCGCAGGCGCTCGCACACGACGACCTGGACTGGCCGGCCAGTGACCAGCGTGTACTCGTGCCGTTTCACGAGGCCGTGAACCTCTCCGAAACCAGCGAACTCGGTGCCAGTATCGCCTTCGGCTCCGATGGGGAACTGTACCTCCTCCACGCAGTCGATCCCGACGAGATCGACGATAGCGACACCGTTCGCGAACTGGCGGGTGCAGACCTGTCGGTCCAGGAAACGTTCGACGTTCCGGTGAGTACCGCCGTTCGAGAGTGTTCGCGGGACGTAATCGACACCGCCGTCGACTCTCATTCTATCACGGCGACCGTCGTCGACGAAGACGAGAAGGCATTCTCCTCGAAGGCAGGCACCATGAAGAACTGCCACACGGTCGTCGGAACGGGCATGGATTCCTTCGACGCCCCGTCGAGCATTCTCGTCCCGGTGGCGAGCGGCCCTCATTCGGGCCTCGCGACGAAGATAGCCCAGTCTATCGCCCGGGCGTACGACTGCTGGCTCGAACTATTTCACGTCATCCCGGAGGACGCTTCGGCGGCGGTTCAGGCCGATGCACACGACCTCCTCGAAGCGTACGAGTACCGGCTCGCCGACGACGTCAAGGTGGATCACCACGTCCACGAGGCCACCGATCCGGCAGAGGCAATCATCGAACACTCAGAGTACCACAGCGTGACGATACTGGGCGCCCCGCAGAAAGGGAAGCTCAGGCGGTTCATGTTCGGTTCCACGACGGACGATGTCACGGAGAAGGTTGGCCGCGGTCCGGTGCTCACGGCTCGTCGGAAGGGAGCCGGATCGAGGCTGTCAAGCTGGTTCTAAACCGAACGATTGCCGTTGTCGCTACGCTTCCGAGGACACAGTGGTCTCCGCGCGTGAGCTTATGGGCTTGCGCCGATGGCGCCGGTCAATCGATTCAGGAGCCGCTGGTAGCCGATCATGTAGACCCCGGCATACAGCGCCACGGCGCCGACGACGACGAGCCAGACGGAGACGGGTTCGAAGCCGGACGCGAGCGCGGCGAAGCCGGCCCGCTCGGCGAGGATACCGAGGGTACTCAGGAGCACCATCGCGACCAGTTCGACCGCGACGGCGAGCAGTTCGGTGAGCGATTCGGGTGAGAGTTCGGGCATACCACCTGTTGGCTACCGGACGGTAATGACGGTTCCGGCCCGTCGCCGCCCGAGGACGCCGCCGGTCAAACAAGTTTATAATCGAGCGCGAATCTTTTCGAACTAATGGGACGATACGGTAACATCGACTATCCGACAGTCACCAAACGCGCGTTTCTCCTCGGCGTCTCGCTGTTCCTCATCGGCGTGATCGGCGAAGTCGTCGGGCAGACGTTCTTCGCGCCGCTGCCGGCGTGGGAACAGACGCTCCTGGTCAGTGCCGAAGGCGTCGGCGTCCTCGTCGCGCTCGTCGCACCGATCCTGTTCGGTATTGTGTTGCCGCTGACGGAGTGAGGCTGCCGCCGAGCGGAGCGAGGGGGCAGCTAATGGCGAACGGCGAGCGGAGCGAGCCGTGAGCAGGCTGGGGCCGGCCAGAGGAAGGGCCCAGCTTCTTCGCCAGCGACGTGGCAATTTGAACAACCCTTTTACCAACCCACCAGAACCTGGGGATATGGCATCGCCACGAATCCTCATTCTGGGCCCGCCGGGAGCCGGCAAAGGCACCCAGTCGAGCAACATCGCCGAGGAGTACGACGTCGAGCACGTGACGACGGGGGACGCCCTGCGGTCGAACAAGGGGATGGACATCTCCGACATGGACACCGAGTACGACACGCCGGGCGAGTACATGGACGCCGGCGACCTGGTCCCCGACGAGGTCGTCAACGCCATCGTCGACGAGGCGCTCTCGCAGGCCGACGGCTTCGTCCTCGACGGCTACCCGCGGAACCTGGAGCAAGCCACGGAGCTGGAGGGGATGACCGACCTCGACGTCGTCCTTTCGCTGGACGTGGGCCGCGAGGAACTGATCGACCGACTCACCGGCCGCCGCGTCGACCCCGAGACGGGCGAGAACTACCACGTCGAGTTCAACGTGCCCGACGACGACGAAGTGCGCGAACGTCTCGAACAGCGCGAAGACGACACCCGGGAGGCCGTCGAGAACCGCCTCGACGTGTTCGAGGAGAACACGGCACCGGTCATCGACCACTATCGCGACGGCGGCGAGTTCGTCGCCATCGACGGCGAGCAGTCCTTCGACGGCGTCTGGGCGGACATCCGGGCCGCCATCGACGAACGAGTCTGAGCCGGCAGTGGGTACCGAACGAGCCGCCCGGCGCGCGCCGGTCGCGGCGCCGTTCCTGACGGCCGCGGAGTAAAACGTTGATAAAGGCCCGTCGCTGAATACTCTAACAACATGGCACGCACCGCGCAGAAGGTGGACTCGCTCGCCGCAGAGGGCGACAGCATGACCGACGCCCTCGCGGCGGTCCTCGACGTCGCCGAGGAGAACGGGACGGTGACCTGGAGCGACGTCAGCGACGACCTCACGAGCGGCCAGTGGGGTCGCCTCATCGAGAAAGGACTTCTCGTCGACGCCGACGGCGAGGGCTTCGTCCTCGAAGACCCCGACGGCGTCCGTGACGCCCTCGAAGAGAACGACCCGTCGGCCATCGGCGACGACGGCGACGAGGCAGAAGTCAACTGGTCGCAGTGGGACAAGATCGCCGCCGTCGGCGCCATCGCGATGTTCGCCGGCTACTCGGTCCAGAGCGTCCGCGGCGTCGTCGGGTCGACCATCGACATCTTCCTGGGCCCGCTCGAAGCGGCGCTGCCCTTCTACGTCGTCGTCCTCATCCTCGCCGTCCTGACGGGACTCTACTCGACCATCCTGCAGGACAAGCTGATGGACTCGGAAGTGATGGGCCAGTACCAGGAGCGGATGTCCGACCTCCAGGAGCGGCGCAAGGACGCCAAGGAGCGTGGCGACGACGCCGAACTCGAACGCATCCAGGAGGAGCAGATGGAGGCGATGGGCGACCAGCTCGGCATGTTCAAGGCCCAGTTCCGCCCGATGGTGTGGATTATGCTGCTGACCATCCCCGCTTTCCTCTGGATGTACTGGATGATCCGCGACGGCCACCTCGACGCGACCGCACCGGTGATGGTGCTGCCGCTGCTCGGTGAGATTCAGACCTGGCAACAGGGCGTGATCGGCCCGCTCCAGGCGTGGATCCTCTGGTACTTCCTCTGCTCGATGGGCTTTACCCAGCTGATGCGGAAGGCGCTCAACGTCCAGACCACGCCGACCGGATCCTGAGGGTCTCGACGGTCTACGACTCTCGTTTTCTACTCCCGCGCCTCGTTCCTCGACCCTTCGCTGCTCGCGGTTTAACGCCGACTAGCTCGCGGGTCACTCCGTCCTCACGGCTTTGCCGTTCGTGCAAACGCGGTCGCCTTGCGACCGCTCCGTTCCCCGCTCGCTAGTTCGCCGGGCCCTCGGTTCGTTCGCGCCCCCACCGCTCGGCCCCGGCCGGCTCACGGGTCACTCCGTTCCCCGTTCGCTCCTCCGTCCGCCCTTCACTCGGTTCAGGGCGGACCGGAACAGACAACCTCTTTAGCGGGGCACCCCCCAATCGGTATATGTTGATTACCGTCTCCGGACCGGCCGGCGTCGGCAAGAGCACCCTCGCGGAGGGGCTCGCCGACGCGCTCGGCTACGACCACGTCAGCGGGGGTGACATCTTTCGTGAACTCGCGGACGAGCGGGGCGTCTCGCTCGTCGAGTTCAACCGGCTCGCGGAGGAGGACGAACAGATCGACCTGGACCTCGACCGGCGGCTCCGTCAGATCGCCGAAGAGCGCGAGGACCTGGTGGTGGAATCCCGTCTCGCCGGGTGGATGGCCGGCGACCACGCCGACCTGAAGCTGTGGCTCGACGCGCCGCTTTCCGTTCGCGCGGCCCGCATCGCCGACCGCGAGGACAAGTCCGTCGACGAGGCCAGAGAGGAGACCAAGGCCCGCGCCGGCAGCGAGGCGCTGCGCTACGAGGAGTACTACGGCATCGACATCGACGACCTGGCCATCTACGATCTCACCGTCAACACCGCCCGCTGGAGCATCGACGGGGTACTGGACCTGGTTCGGGGTGCCGTCGAGGTCTACGACCCCGAGTCCGACGAAGGGAAAGCGCCCGTCGACGGCATCGAATACGAGTTCTGAACCGCCGAAATTCTCACGAGACAACGTTCCATGACCACCCGTGGCCCACCCGAGGACCGGACGCCCGCCGACCTCCTCACGTTCGGCGTCGTCAACCTCGACAAGCCGCCGGGGCCCTCCGCCCACCAGGTCGCGGGCTGGGTCCGCGACATGCTCGACGACGCGCTCGACGGAACGGACCACACCGTCGGCCGCGTCGCCCACGGCGGAACGCTCGACCCGAAAGTCACGGGCTGTCTGCCCATCCTGCTTGGCGACGCCGCCCGCGCAGCGCAGGTGTTCGACGACGCCGTCAAGGAGTACGTCACCATCCTCGAACTCCACGACCGCGCGCCCGCAGACTTCGACGACATCCTCGCGGAGTTCGAGGGGCCCGTCTACCAGAAACCCCCGCGCAAGAGCGCCGTCTCCCGGCGCCTTCGCGCACGCGAGATTTACGACCTGGACGTGCTGGAAAAACTGGGCCAGCGACGGGTGCTCCTCCGCGTCCGCTGTGAGTCCGGGACGTACATCCGGAAGCTCTGCCACGACGTCGGACTGGCGCTGGGCACCGGCGCGAACATGGGCGAGTTGCGCCGCACTGCGACGGGGCCTTTCGACGACACCTCACTGGTGACGCTGCAGGACCTGGCCGACGGCGTCGGGTTCTGGCAGGAAGACGACGACGTCGACGCGCTCCGAGACGTGATCTCGCCTGCCGAACGAGCCTTCGACCAGTTCCCCCAGGTGACCATCGCGCCCACCGCCGCCGCCGAGGTTGCCGAAGGGGCGCAGGTGTACGCCCCCGGCGTCATCGACGTGCCGGAGGGCGTCGAGCGCGGCGAGTTCGTTGTCTGTTACACGCCCGACGGCGCCGCGGTGTGCCTGGGGAATCTCGTCGGCGACTGGGAAGCCGACTCCGGCGTGGCCGTGGAACTGGAGCGCGTCCTGGTCTGAGGAGCGGGCGATTCTACCCGACGGAAAGCGACACCCTTAATTCGTGGACTGCCATCTTCTGTATTGCCGGGACCGTGGGGTAGTGGTATCCTATGCGGATGGGGTCCGTATGACCTGAGTTCGACTCTCAGCGGTCCCACTTCAATATAAACTGGATAGCGGCTGCTGTGAGCGTCTGTTTCGTTACTTCACGGCGGTGCCTCGAGGGTGGACCGGGAATCCAGGCGTACCAGAGCGTGTGGTGGAACTACTGGCAAACGTCGTTCGTGCTTCGCGAATGCCCCGACGGCTGTGCGGGCCGCCGATACGGTTATTGAGACTCACCCACAAAGGTAGACCCGCATATCGTGAACACTCGGCTTCTCCTTCGACTCGGCTTCACGTTCCTCGTCATCGCCGCGATAGCCACGGTCGGGAACGCGATGCTCACTGCCGACACGACGGCGTCCGACCCGGTATCGGCCTTCGAGGAGGGCGAACGGGCCGTCGACCCGCCCGGAGAGATGACGGTGATCACCACCAGCCAGCACGGGAACAACTTCCTCGTCGCGTTCGCGCCGGACGGGACCGTCGCGTACTACGACGACGAGTACGCCTTCTACAACGAGGTAGAGCGGGTGCCGGGAACGAACTCCATCGTCTACGTGGCGACGGAACAGCTGAACCGCGAGCAGTGCAACGCGACGGAGCCGTGCAACCGGAACGTCGTCGAGCGGGTGAACCTCACGACCGGCGAGCGGGAGGTGCTCCACGAGCGAACGAACCCGCGGGACCGGAACCAGTGGCACGCCATCGCGCTGCTCGACGAGGAGGGGCGGCACATCGCCGTCGGCGACATCGTCTTCGACCGCGTGTTCGTCGTCGACACGGAGACCGGCATCATCGAGTGGGAGTGGGAGGCCCAGACCGACTACGGCCTGGACAGCGGCGGGGTCTACCCTGGCGACTGGACGCACCTCAACGACGTCGAGGCCCTCCCCGACGGCCGGCTCATGGTCAGCCTGCGCAACCACGACCAGGTCGTCTTCCTCGACCGCGATGACGGCCTCCAGGAGGAGTGGACGCTCGGAGCCGACGACGGCCACGACGTTCTGCACGAGCAGCACAACCCCGATTACATCCCCGAGTCCGGCGGCGGCCCGGCCGTGCTCGTCGCGGACTCCGAGAACAACCGGATCGTCGAGTACGAACGGACCGACGAGGGCGGCTGGGAGCAGACCTGGGAGTGGTCCGACCTGGACCTCCGGTGGCCTCGCGACGCCGACCGGCTGCCCAACGGCCACACGATGGTCGTCGACTCCAACGGCGGTCGGGTGTTCGAACTCGACACCGAGGGGAATATCGTCTGGCAGGTCGAAATGAAGGGGGCCTACGACGTCGAGCGCTTCGACGTCCCCGCGGACCGCGACGGAATCGAGACGGCGAGGGAACTCGGCCTCCCTGGCAGGGCGGCCCAGGACACCTCGACGCGGGAGTCGGTCCCCGAACCGCGCGACGTCCCGGCGGGGTCACTCGGCGCGCTAGAGGGGGTCGTCCCGAGCATCCTCCTCAACGGGCTGCTGTACGTGTTACCGCCCTGGTTCGGGATCCGTGAGCTGGCGGCGACGGGCGTCCTCGCGGCCGCCGGAGTGGCCTGGGTCGGCGCCGAACTGCGATGGCGTGGCTACCGGCTCCGGTCTCCGATCGGGCGACGGGAACGGTAAGCGACGAGGAGTGAAACGGCGAACAGGGCGAAAGGAGAGTCAGAACCCGTAGTCGTCGTCCGGTTCGTCCGGGCGGGCGGCGGGGTCCTGTTGCTCGTTGACCCGCTGGTCGAACAGATTCTCGCCGGGGTCCTCGCCGGGTTCTTCGGCGGGACCGTACGCCGAGATACCCATCTTGAGGAGCTCTTCGTAGGCCTGCTCGCGGTTGAGGAACTCCCCCTGCTCGACGAGTCGAGAGATGTCGCTGTCGATGCGGTCCGGCAGGTCGACCTCGGTCTTGGGCATACGTTCGGGTCGGTGAGTCTCCTATGTCAACGTTGTGCTCTCCCAATCAGTCGCCGATTCGGCCGGAACGGTGCGCTCGGTCAACGTACGTCCTTCTCCAGGGGGCTGACCATGCTGCGCACGGTGAAAAACTGGACGCCGTCTTCCGCCGTATAGATCCCCATCACCTCCACGACCGGGCTCGTCCGCCCCCACGTCATCGTATCGACGCGACTCAACCGACTCCTGTCCTTCGACGGGTGGCTGTGGACCGTCCCGATCAGGCGCGGGTTCTCGCCGGCGAGCGCCTGGTCCGCGGTCTCGCCCGCGCAGGTGAACTCGATCCGGTCGGCGCTCGTCGATATCGGAGCCGCGTGGGCCACGTCGTCGACGCGGACGTGGGACTCGTTGATAGAGCCGTAGAGACACCAGCCCTCCTCGTGGTCCGGGTGGTAGTCTCTCGCGAACGCCGCCTCGTCATCGCCGTCGATGACGACCGCCCGTTCGTCGTCGTCGTAACCCATCTCGCGGAGCGACAGCCCGACGTTCCCGAAGTACCAGACGAACACCAGCTGGGTCGCCAGGAGCGCGATGGCCAGAACGACGACGACTCGCGTCAGCGTCCGTTTGGTGTAGCGAGCGTCGATCCAGTCGTACCACCGGTCCAGCGGTCTCACGTGTGTACCACCTCCCTGGGAAACGGAACTGACAGAGCGGCGTCCCGTGCGGAGATGTCAGCGTATCGTCTCCACGTTTGCGGCATCTACACACCGTCTCTACCAGTATGCCAAAACTGTACTGTCCACGTCAGGCCATCACAGTACACACTCGAGATCAGTTACGTACCAGGTAGATCCGCCTCGTGCTCGGTACGGAGAAGAGGCAGTCCATCTGTCACTCCGACCGGGACCTGGTCGCGCCACGCGAGAAGTGGCTCCTCTGCGGTGCGTTCCGGCGACGCGACCTCCCAGCGGTAGATTTTCGCGGCTGTTTCACCGCTGCTCGCTTCCGGTAGACTCCCGGAGGTCGTCTACCGACCTTCGAAAATCCTGACGGATTTTCTCAGTCCCACTTCACGCCTGGATTCGTCACCGCACCGTTCGACGCGGAGCCGAAGTCGCGGCAGTACTTCCCGAGCACGCCGCTGTCGTAGTTCGGTTCGGGCTCGTGGTCCGCGAGGCGCTCCTCGATTTCCTCGTCGGTCAGGTCCACCGAGAGCTCCAGTTCGTCGATGTCGATGGTGATCACGTCGCCGTCTTCGAGCGCGGCGATGGGCCCGCCAGCGAAGGCTTCGGGGGCGACGTGGCCGATGGAGAAGCCCCGCGTCGCGCCGGAGAATCGGCCGTCGGTAAACAGGGCGACGTCTTCGGCGTGGCCCTGGCCGGCGACGGCGGAGGTGACGCCCAGCATCTCGCGCATCCCGGGCCCGCCCTGGGGGCCCTCGTTGCGGATGCCGATGACGTCGCCTGACTCGACCTTGCCCTCCTGGACGTACTTCATGGCATCCGTCTCTTCCTCGAAGATCCGGACGGGACCCTCGTGGCGGAGGTGGTCCTCGCCGGTGATTTTGATGACCGCGCCGTCGGGGGCGAGGTTGCCGGTGAGGATGCGGATGGCGCCCTGCTCGTTCTTGGGCTCTGCGACCGTGTAGAGGAAGTCCGCCTCGAGGTCCGCGATGGCCGGCGGGTCGATGGCCGCGAGCTCCTCGGCGATGGTGTTGCCAGTGACGGTGAGCGCGTCACCGTGAAGCAGTCCCGCGTCGTGGAGTTCCTCGAGGATGACGGGGATACCACCGACCTCGTGGAGGTCGTTCATCACGCGCGTGCCGCCGGGCTGGAGGTCGGCGATCTTCGGCGTCCGCTGGCTGATCTCGTTGAACTCCTCGATGTCGAGGTCGATACCGGCCTCCGCGGCGAGGGCGAGCAGGTGGAGGACGGCGTTGGTCGACCCACCGATGGCCACCTGCAGCGCGATTGCGTTCTCGAAGGACTCCTTCGAGAGGAAATCGGAGGGGCGACGGCGTTCGGAGACGACCTCGACGGCGAGTCGGCCGGCGCGCTCGGCCTCCTCGTAACGCTCCTCGTGCTCGGCGGGCGGGGAGGCCGCACCGAGTGGCGAGAAGCCCAGCGCCTCCGCGATGGAGGACATGGTGTTGGCGGTGAACATCCCGCCACAGGAGCCGGCGCCGGGGCAGGCGTTTCGCTCCATCTCGTCGAGTTCGTCCTCGGACATATCGCCCTGGGCGACCGACCCGACGCCCTCGAAGACGTTCTGGACGGTGATCTCGCGGCCGTCGTGCTCGCCGGGCATGATAGAACCGCCGTAGAGGAAGACGCTGGGCAGGTCCGTCCGGATGGCGGCCATCATCATCCCGGGCATGTTCTTGTCGCACCCGCCGATGGTGACGAGGCCGTCCATGCGTTCGCCGAAGGAGACGAGTTCGACGGAGTCGGCGATGATCTCCCGGGATATCAGGGAGGCCTTCATCCCCTCCGTCCCCATGGAGATGGCGTCGGAGATGGTGATGGTCCCGAACTCGATGGGCATCCCGCCCGCGTCGTCGATGCCGTCGTAGGCGGATGCTGCCAGGTCGTCGAGGTGGACGTTACAGGGGGTGATGTCCGCTGCCGGATTCGCCACGCCGACCATCGGCGAAGACAGGTCCTCGTCGTCGTACCCCATCGCGCGGAACATCGCCCGGTGGGGCGCCCGCTCAGTCCCTTCGGTTACCTCAGAACTCGGGAGGTCCTCGTCCTTCTCGGGACGCTGTGTGCGTTCCTGCTGACTCATGCCCGAAAGTGTGTGACGCCGGGCCTTAAGCACACGGACTACCGTGTTCGTCGTCCCCGCCTCGCGCGCCCGACGGCATGACGACGTCGGAAACGGACCGACAGTGCGGCTCACTCGCCACGGACCGTCAACGCGACCGCGATACACAGCGCCGCGATCAACAGGAGCATCGGTGCGGTCAGGGGCGACCGTCCCAGACTCGTCTGGTACACTGCCAGGCTCCCGACGGCAGTCACGACCCCGACGAGTGCCGTCGAGCCGGCGTGTACTAGCTCCAGCCTGGTCGTCCCGGCTGCGCGACCGAGCTGTTTCCCGAGGTCGATCGCCGTTCCGCCGGCGTCCCAGGCCACCATCGCTCCGACCGTGCCGCCGAGGACGAACAGCGGCGGCGTCTCCGCGAACGCGGCCGCGATGACACCGACGATCAGTCCGGCGCTGCCGGCCGTCACTGGCACGTGTCGCCCGGTGAGGACGCCGACGAGGACGAGGAGGACGCCGAGGCCGCTCGCGGCGAGCGCGACCCACGAGTACGGCCCGCTCAGGAGGAACGCGATCACCGCGGCGACGACGGCGACGGCACTGCTCAGCCGCGCCGGTCTGCGGTCGACGGGTGTCATCGCGACAACCCCCCTTCGGCGTTCGCGAGCGCCACTTCGAGCGGGTCGTCCCACGCCCAGTCGATCACGTGAACGCCGCCGGACCGCAGGTCGGCGATCCGGAATCGGCGGACGACGGCGGCCAGCTGGTTCGCTGCCGTTCGCTGGGTGGTCGGGTCCGGACTCAGGACCGTCACCGGGTAGCCGTAGGCGGCGAGTCGCGTCGCCGCCCGGACCGCGAGGTCCGAACAGAGCGGCGAGAACAGGACGACCTGCGCGTCGCCGGGGAGTCTGCTCCGCAGTCGCGTGAACCAGGTGTAGAACTGCAGAGAGTCGGGCCGATCCCCGGACGAAAACGCGGGATCGGTGGCGAACAGCTCTCGGGCACGGGTCCGATGGACCTCGCCGGCGCCCGGCGAGAGCCAGCAGTCCCCGGCGGCCAGCGCCGTGACGCCGACCCGATTCCCGTCGTCGAGCAGGGCAGTGAACACCCGTCGCGCCCCGTCGACGGACCGGTCGACGGCGTCGTCACCGCGCGGGTCGGGGCCGACGGCGGCACCGCTCGACGCATCGACCACGAGGACCACGGTCACGGCTCGTTCTTCGCGGAATTCCAGGGTCGCGAGGTCGCCGGTCCTCGCCCGGCGGTTCCAGTCGATTCGTCGCAGCGGGTCGCCCGGTCGGTACGTCCGGGTCGCGTAGAACTCCGTCCCTTCACCGCCGACGTCCGTCGAGACGCGCCCGGTCAATCTCGTCTGCTGGGTGCGCACCGGAACTGCCGTCTCGACTCGCTCCAGCGCCGGGACGCATCGGATCGCCGCCGGCCCGGTCGAGGAGACTGTCCGCTCGCGTTCGGCGGTCCCCGCGAGGTTTCGAGTGACGACGTGGACCGGCTCGAAGGGGTGTTCTCCGCGCCTGGCCTCAACGGCGTACTCGTAGGAGACGGTCTCGCCGGACCGGAGGGCCGTTCCGAGCCGGGGCGACCCCTCCACGACCGATAGCGCGGGCGGGACGCCGTCGACGATCCGGAGGTCCGGGACCGCCCTGTCGCCTTCGTTGGTCACCGAAACGGTCACCGTGACCACCTCGTCGGGCGTCGGCGCCGCGTCCGAAATCTCGCGTTCGATCGATAGCGTCGGCAAGGCTAGCGCCGTCGAGCGCGCGTGGGCGGCGTACCCGATGGCGACGACGCCGACGAGGAGGAGCGTCGCCCGCTCCGCCAGGACACCGACGCCGATACCGGCCAGTGCGACGGCGCTGACACCGCGCCAGTGGCCGGTCAGCCGCCGCTTCGATTCGGTACTCTCGTCCCACGCCGACGGCGGGTCGCCAGTCTCGATGGGATCGCCGAACCGCCGACGGAGACGAGCGAACCTCGGCGTCGACGCGTCGGCGCTGTGGTCCGTCGTGACCTCGGCCGGCGCGCCCGCGACGGACGCGATGGCGGCGACCGTCCGCCGGAGCCCCCGGTGGTACCGGGATTCCCCGGATATCACCGTCCGGAACCGTTCCGAGAGCGGGGGCGAGTCGACGTCGTCCCCGCCGAGAAACGCGGCGGCGACCGCGTCGTCTGTCCAGGTTCCCCGTTCGATCCGCTCGCGCGCCTCGGATCGGGTACAGTGGCGATAGCGCGTCAGCGCCTCGACCGCGACCGCTTCGAGCCGGGACTTCTGGGGAACCGCCCGCGCGTACCGGTACTCGTCGGTGTCGAACTCGTCGAGGACTGCGCCCAGCTCCGCACCCGGGGACGCGACGTCCGCCGGGAGTTCCGGGTCGGCCGTCCCGGCCCGCCGGATCGTTCCCCGGTAGCGGGTCCGTGCGACGCGCACGAGCTGGACGAGCGCGAGCAGCCCGACCACGACGAGGACGGCGCCTTCGGCCCCGAGCGCGAACAGTCCGGGGACCACCAGCGTCGCGAGGCCGAAGCCGAACGCGAGGACGCCCGCGACGGCCAGCAGCCCGGACCGGTTCACGGCTCGGCCTCCGCGTACTGGTCCTCGATGCGACGGAGCAACGCTACCGCCCGCTCCTCGTCAGCCGGTTCTGGGTCGCGTCCACCGTATCGGACCCCCTCGAACAGGTCGGTCAGTTCGTGGACGTCTTCGGGGTCCATCCCGGCGTCGACGGCCGCCGCCTCGAACTCGCCGGCCGTGTTCGTCTCCGGGCGAGAGACGTCGAGTGGCGACGTCATCTCGCGCCAGGCCCGGTACACCTCGTTGTCGAGATCGTCGCCGGTTTCGATGCGCTCGGCCGCCCGGCCGGCGGCCCGGCCCACTGCAGCGGCTGCCGCCGACTCCGATCCGTCTTCCGACGGCGACGCCTCGTCCCCGGACGAGTGTCGGCGAACCCCGACCGCGGCCCCGAGAACCACGGCAGTCAGGGCGAGCACGACCACCAGTGGCAGGAGCGACGGATCGGCCACCGATTCGCCGGCGGCGCCGCCAGCGGTAGCGTTGTCGAACAGCGGCGCCACGGACGGGGACGGGACGCGCTCCGGGTTCGCCGAGAAGAACTGGGCCAGCAGGCCCCCGACGGTCGCGAGCGCGAGCAGGCCGACCGCGATCCGGAACGCCCGTCGCCGGTTGACGAAGAGGTACCAGAGCGCGACGAGGGCGGCGACGACGAAGAGGAGCGACGCAATCTCGGCCAGGAACGGAATCTCGACGGTCTCGGGCGAGCCGACCGAAAACGGTGAGGACGGTCGGCCGGCGCCATCGCCCGTCCCGACACCGCCCGACCCGCCCGAACCGGACCGCTCAGGCCGGAACGCCGTCGGCAGCGTCGCCGCGGTGAGCGTCACCGCGAGCACGCCGCAGACCGCGAGCGCGACGTTCCTGACGGTTTCTCTTACCACAGTCCACTAGCAGGCACAGAGCGGGATAAAAGAACCGCGGGCCCGGCAGTGGGACGCACGGAGACTACCGCGTCCGACTGGGCCACGGCGGCCACCGTCACCGAGTGCCCTACCTTCATTTCACCCCCGACCGAACCCAGGCCATGGTCACGGTCACGACGGCGGCGCGGTTGCACTTCGGGTTCCAGAACCTCGCGCTCGCCAACGAACGCCTCTACGGCGGGGTTGGGGTGGCGCTGGACGGGCCGGAACTGGAAGTGAGCGCCCGCCCCGCCGACGATGTCCGCTGTGACGACCCGGCGGCGGAGTCGTACGTCCGGCGCGTGGTCGCGACGCTGGGCGTGGAGGGGGCCGAGGTCACGGTGACGAAGCGCTTCCCGCGTCACGTCGGCTTCGGCAGCGGAACCCAGCTAGCGCTTGCGTCCCTCGTGGCCGTCGCGCGGGCGTACGATATCGACGTCGACCCGCGCGAACTGGCGCCGGACCTGGGCCGGGGCGGGCGCAGCGGCGTCGGCGTCGCTACCTTCGAATCTGGCGGCTTCGTCGTCGACGGCGGCCACCCGACCGAGCGGTTCACCTCCCGGCCGCCCGAGAACGGCGCCTGGACCGTTCCCCCGGTCATCGCCCGCCACGACGTCTCCGGCGACTGGCGGTTCGTCCTCGTCGTCCCGGACGCCGCGTCGGGAGCCAGTGGTGCGGACGAGGACCGCCGGATGCGCCAGTCCGTCGAGCAGGCGGACCCGGGCATCGCCGACGACGTCGCGGCGGTGCTCACGCGTGAACTGTTGCCCGCTGCCGCGGAGGGAGACCACCGGCGATTCGGGCGAGCGGCGGCCCGGCTCGGCCGGCTCAACGGTGCCTGGTACGCAGACGAACAGGGCGGCGTCTACCGACCCCCGGCAGGACCCATCGTCGAGCGGCTGACCCAGAGCCCCGTCGTCGCCGGCGCGGGCCAGTCCTCCTGGGGGCCGGCGGTCTGGGGCCTGACGACCAGGGGCGACGTCGACGCCGCCGAGACGGCCGCCGAGATGGCGCTCTCGGACCTGGGCATCGACGGTGATGTGCTCACCGCGAGGCCCCGCAACGACGGCGCGACGGTACGGGACGGCCCGACGCTGGGGTAGTCGCTGTTATCACAGACGATTGCTGCAGGCAAATCGTTAAGCGGAGCGAGCGGTCATCGGACACCATGGATCGGATCCCGTTCGGTGTTCGCCAGCTCGACATCACCGTCAACGGCGGGGCACCGACGGGGAGCGTCGTCCTGCTCGCGGGCGAGGCAGGCGCCGGGTCACGCGAATTCGTCCACACGAGCGCGCTGATCAACGGACTCGGCCTCGTCGGCGACGACCTCTACGACCTGTACTACGGCGACCCCGGAGCCGAGGCCGTCCAGCCCGAGGAAGTCCACTACATCTCCTTCACCGACAGCAAGGACGAACTCGCCGACGAGATGGGGCTCGCGATGGACGACGACATCGTCGACCGCGGCCTCGACATCGTCGAGTTTCACGACATGTCCGAGCGGTACTTCCACGTTAGCCCCGTGCCGCGGGACTGGTATGCCGAGAAGACCCGGACGATAACCGACCTCCGCCAGCGGAGCGACCGTGAAGACCTGCTCGGCGCGCTCGGGTCCACGCTCAGCGACGTCGCGCCGGGCAACCTCGTCGTCATCGATTCGCTGTCGGACCTCATCGCCACCCGCACCGAGGAAGTCAGCTGGTCGGACATCAACTTCCTCGTCAAGGGCCTCCAGAAGGCCGCCCACGAGTGGGACGGGCTCATCCTCCTCCACCTCAACCACGAGACCCTGACGCCCACGGAGTTCGGCCAGCTCTCGGAGGCCGTCGACGGGACGATGCACTTCGAGTGGGAGTCCGGCGGGTCGACGCGGGCGCGCACGCTCGTCGTCAAACAGTTCCGCGGGGTGCTCTCCCAGATCGAGAACGAGGACATCGTCAGGTTCGAGACCGACATCGGCGACGCCGGCTTCGACATCAGCGACGTCCGGAAGATCAGGTGACGGGAGAGCAGATCGGGCGACGGGGATATCGTGAGTTGAAATCGGCCCCAAACCCTTACCTAGTAGCTACCGAATCCAGATTGTAATGGCGAGCGAGTCGCGAGAGGACCCCGTCGTCGGCGTCGATGCCCCCGAGGAGCTCGACGAATGGCTCGACGAGCAGGCCGCGACGCTCGGGCTGGACCGCGAACAGCTCGTGGCCCAGATCCTCGCGTCCTACCACGCCGCCGCGACGCTCGACGGCGACCTCGACGCGACGGAACTGCTGGATCTGGACGCCCAGGACTTCGTCGACGTGGAGAGCGCCGTCGCCGAGGCCGTCGAGGAACAGGTCGAATCCCGGCTCGACGACGTCGTCGAATCCCGCGTCGAGGCCGTACTCGACGACCGCCTGGACGACAGACTCGACGACCGCCTGGACGACAGACTCGACGACCTGGACGCCGAGTTCCAGGCGAAGATAGACGACGTCCGGGAGCGCGTCGTCCAGGTCAAGCAGGAGACCGACGCGAAGGCGCCGAAGGCGCACACGCACGACGAACTCGCGGCCCTCGACGCCCTCGACGCCCGGGTGAACGAACTCGCGACCGACCTGGCGAGGCTCAGCGACGACGTCGCCGACCGTCTCGACGACATCGAGGAGGGCATCAAAGAGCAGGCGGACGTCGCCGCGGCGCTGACCGAGCGCGTCGACGACGCTGCAGAGAAGCTCAACCGCGTCGCCTGGGTCGTCAGCGACCTGAAGGAAGCGACCGCCGGCCGGGACGCCCACGAGCAGGCCCTCGAGCGCATCCGACGCGCCGCGGCCCAGGAGGGCGTCTCGACCGCGACCTGTGAGCGCTGTGGCGAGTCGGTCCACGTCTCCCTGCTCAACGAGCCGGAGTGTCCCCACTGCCAGGCGGCCGTCTCGGACGTCCGCCCGGCCGGTGGTATCCTGCGCAAGAAGGCCCGACTGGTCCCGGCCGCACAGCTCGAAGCCGGCGAGGGCCACGACGAATGACCGACGACGGCGCCGAACGGGACGACGCGACCGAACCCGAGGATCCGTTCGACCGGCTGGGGCGCGCTACGGACCGCGACGGCGACCCCTTCGAACGCCTCGACGACGAACCGACGGCGGACAGTGCTGCGGACGCGACTGTCGACGACGAGCCCTGGACCCCGCCCGGGACCGAACAGAGCGACGCGACGGCGGACGACGAGTGGTCCGGGCCAGCACCGACGGAGACGGACGCCGTCGACGTGGACCAGCCCCCACTCGAGGAGCCCAGCGATCCCTTCGCGAACGTCGACACGCCGTCGGAGAGCGCCTTCGACGGGCCCGGCAACGTCTTCGAGCGCATCGACGCGGGCGCCGTCGACCCGGACCAGGTCTGGGAGTCGATCACCGCTGAGGACGACGACGCCGGCGACGACCCCGAGCCGTCGGTGCCCGACGAGGGCCGCTACAGCGACGTCTCGAAACACCGCTTTTGCGAGGGCTGCGAGCACTTCTCCCCGCCGCCGGACGTCGCCTGCGGCCACCACACCGCCGAAATCATCGAATTCCTCGACATGGAGACCGTTCGCCTTCGGAACTGCCCGGTTGTCGCCGAGCGCGAGGAACTCGAACGGAGCGGGTGAGGCTCTTGATCTAGTCCAGGTCGGAGTCGGTCGATACAGGGAGTGTAGGTGTCAAACGCGGTATACTGGAAGGCAATCGATTAAGACAACACCTCGAAAGCCCTCGGCGCGCTCTCTGGAGTCGGAATCGAGACCGCCAACAACCAGAAAGCCCTCGGCGCGCTCGACTCGCGCGGATCACGCTGCGCTCCTCACTTCGTTCCGGTGCTTGCGGGTCCGTGCTTCGCCGACCCCGCCTCGCCCTTTCAGTCC
>Ga0075105_1000372_pt1 | contig 24435 bp, 23 predicted proteins | sample AntDeeMetag02WF5_FD_69800 | JGI IMG/M metagenome (GOLD analysis project Ga0075105, IMG submission 69800) | Saline lake microbial communities from Deep Lake, Antarctica - Antarctic Deep Lake Metagenome 02WF5 | ecosystem: Environmental > Aquatic > Non-marine Saline and Alkaline > Saline | place... | reverse complement strand
TTCATCTCGTCGCCGTCGAAGTCGGCGTTGTACGGCGGACAGACGACGGTGTTGAGCCGGAACGTCTTGTACGGCATCACGACCACTTCGTGGGCCATGATGGACATCCGGTGGAGCGACGGCTGACGGTTGAAGATGATGATGTCCCCGTCGATGAGGTGCCGACTGACCTCCCAGCCGGGTTCGACCTTCTCGGAGAGCTCTTCGCAGTTCTTCTCGGTGACCTTCAGCCGGCGGCCGTCGGGTCGCTTGACGTAGTTGGCACCGGGGTGGGCCTCGGGGCCGTTGGCGACGTAGCGCTGGGCCTCCTCTAAGTTGCGCTCGTTGACGTTCATCGTCTGGGTCATCTCGCTGGCGACCCGGTCCGGAACCCCCACTTCGTTGAGCGAGAGCGTCGGGTCAGGCGAGATGACGGTTCGCGCCGAGAAGTTGACGCGCTTCCCGGACAGCGAGCCACGGAAGCGGCCCTCCTTGCCCTTGAGGCGCTGGGAGAGCGTCTTGAGCGGGCGACCGGAGCGGTGTCGCGCCGGCGGCGTGCCCGAGATCTCGTTGTCCATGAACGTGGTGACGTGGTACTGGAGCAGTTCCCAGAGGTCCTCGATGATCAGCTGTGGGGCACCGGCCTCGCGGTTCTCCATGAACCGCTGGTTGATCCGGATGATGTCCACGAGCTTGTGGGTCAGGTCGTCCTCGGAGCGCTGGCCGTTGTCCAGCGTGATGGAGGGGCGGGCGGTGACCGGCGGGACCGGCAGCACCGTCAGGATCATCCACTCGGGCCGGGAGCGCTCGGCGACCATCCCGAGCACTTCGATGTCCTCGTCCGGGATGTCCTCGAACCAGTCCCGGATGTCGCTGGGCATCAGCTTGTTCATGTCCTCCTCGGTCAGGTCCACGTCTAGGACCTTCTCGATAGCCTTGCGGTCCTCCTCGCGGGGACGGAACTCCCCGGAGATTATCTCCTGAACGCGCGAGGCGGCGATGCCGGTCTTGTCCGACAGTTCCTGGGGCGAGACGGGCTGGGAATCCTCCTCTTCCTCGTCGCCCTCCATGGCGGCGACGATGCGCTGGGAGAACTCCGAGGACAGCACCTGCTGGACCTCGTAGTACGTCGTCGGCTTCTCGTGTTGAATGTCGTACTGGACCTCGCCGCAGAACGGACAGGTGTCCTTCTTGCGGGCCTGCCGGATGGCGGCTTTGGTGACGTCGTTGAGGTCCTCCTGCAGTTCGCGCGTCCGGGTGAGCCGATCGCGGAACTCGTCGCGCTCGTGCTCGTCGAGCACCAGGCGCGAGCAGTTCCGACAGGTGCCCCGGAGCAGGCGCCGGATGAGCTTATTGAAACCGACGTGGATGACCGGCGCGGCCAGTTCGATGTGGCCGAAGTGGCCGTTACACGACCCGGAGTGCTTGCCGCACGTCTTGCACTCCAGTCCCGGGTCGATGACGCCCAGGCGCGGGTCCATCAGCCCCATGTCGATGGGGAAGCCGTCGTCGTCGTACGTGTCGGCCGTGATGACCTTCGTCGCGCTCATCTCCCGATACTCCTCGGGGTCCATCAGGCCGAAGTTGAGGGACCCGATCGTTTTGGGTGTCTGTTGTGAACTCATCTTAGACTGCGTCCTCCAGTTCGATGCGCGGGGCGATGCCAAGCGCCTTCATCTCGTCGAGCAGGAGCTTGAACGCGTAGGACATCTCCACCTCGTGAACGTCCGTCTCCTCGTCGCAGTTCGGACAGTAGATACGGCGTTGCTCGACGTTCTCGACGGCGGACATGCCACACTGGCCACAGACGTTGATCCACTCGCGGTCGGACTCGTCCAGGAGCCGTTCCTTGAGCGCCATCGCCGCGCCGTGGCCGATGAGCACGTCCCGTTCCATCTCGCCCACGCGCAGGCCGCCCTCGCGGGCGCGCCCCTCGGTGGGCTGGCGGGTCAGCACCTGCACGGGCCCGCGCGAGCGGGCGTGCAGCTTGTTCGAGACCATGTGGTAGAGCTTCTGGTAGAAGATGCTCCCCACGAAGATCTCGGCCTCGATCTTCTCGCCGGTGACCCCGGAGTACATGACCTCCTTCCCGGAGGAGTCGAAACCGTGGTCGACCAGCGCGCCGCGCAGTTCCTCCTCGTCCTCGCCGGTGAAGGCCGTCCCGTCGACGCGGCGGCCTTCCAGCGAACCGACCTTGCCGCCCAGCATCTCCAGGACGTGGCCGACCGTCATGCGCGAGGGGAGCGCGTGCGGGTTCAGGACCAGGTCGGGGACGACGCCCTGTTCGGTGAAGGGCATGTCCTCCTGGGGCGCCAGGTGACCGACGACGCCTTTCTGACCGTGTCGGCTGGCGAACTTGTCGCCGAGTTCCGGAATCCGCTCGTCGCGGACGCTCACCTTGGAGAGCTTCGAGCCGTCCTCGCCCTCCATCAGCGTGACCGTGTCGACGATCCCGGATTCACCGGATCGCATCGTCACGGACGTCTCCCGGCGCTTCTGGGGCGAGAGACCGCCCATGTCGTCGGGCTCTTCGAGGAACCGCGGCGGCGACGTCTTGCCGAGCAGGACGTCGTTCTCGCCGACGCGGGTCTCCGGGTTGACGAGGCCGTCCTCGTCCAGGTGGGTGTACGCTTCCTCGCCGCGAGCGCCCCGGACCTCGTCGTCGGGCATCTCGAAGCGGTCCTCCTGGCCGCCGGGGTAGCGCCGCTCCTCGCCCTCGTAGGTGCGGAAGAAATGGGAGCGAGCGAGTGCGCGCTCGACCGAGCCGCGGTTCATGACGAGCGCGTCCTCGATGTTGAACCCCTCGTAGCTCATGACCGCGACGACGAAGTTCTGTGCCGCCGGGCGGTCGTCGTAGCCGATCTGTTCGGTGGTCTGGGTCTTGACCATCGAGAGCTGCGGGTAGTGCAGGAGGTGCTGGCGCGTGTCCGGGCGAATGCGGTAGTTCGCGGAGGGGAGCCCCAGCGACTGCTTGATCATCCCCGACCCCATCGTAATGCGGGGCGAGGCGTTGTGCTCGGGGTAGGGAATCATCCCGGCACCGATGCCGAAGATGAGCTGTGGGTCCACCTCGAGGTGGGTGTGGTCCTCGGTGAGGTCGTCTTCCTCGACGCCGACGAGGATGTCCTCTTCCTCCTCGGCGTCGATGAACTCGACCTTGCCGCGTTCGACGAGTTCCTCGAACTCCAGGTCGCCGTCCTTGAGCGCGGTGACCTCCTCGTCGTCGACGAGGGGCTCGCCGTTCTCGACGACCAGGAGCGGTCGGCGGGCGCGGCCGGCGTCGGCGTTGACGATGACCTCGTCGGTGCGGTCGCGCACGGAGACGTTGACCATCTCCGAGATGTCGCCCCGGCGTCGGGCCTGCCGGATCTGTTCTGCGAGCTGTTCGGGGCTGGGATGGGTCCCAACCAGACTGCCGTTGACGTACACTTTGGCGTCGCGTCCCTGACTCATGATTTAGTCGTCTGCTGGCTGCTGTTCGATGCGGTCGATTCCGGGGATGCCCGAAACGCCCATCTCGGCGAGTTCCTGCTTCAGTTCCTGGTCGTCCTCGATGTTCTGGGAGAGCTCCATCGCCTGCGCGAAGTTCTTCACCAGTCCGCAGTTCGGTCCCTCGGGGGTCTCCGACGGTCCGATGCGACCCCACTGGGTCGCGTGCAGGTCACGCGCCTCGAAGTGGGGCTGGCTGCGCGACAGCGGCGAGCGCAGCCGGCGCAGGTGGGAGAGGACGCCCATGTAGTTCGTCCGGTCGACGAGCTGGGAAACCCCAGAACGGCCGCCGACCCAGTTCCCCGTCGCGATGGGGTGTTCGAGGCGCTCGGTCAGCACGTCCGAGCGAACCACCGTGGAGACGGAGAGCTGCCGATTTCGCATGTTCGCGCGTTCGAGCTGGTACTTCACGTCCCGGGCCAGCTTGTTCAGCGCCGTCCGGAACAGGTCGCGCATCAGGTCGCCGCTGACCTTGAGGCGCTTGTTGGCGTAATGGTCCTTGTCGTCGGACTCGCGGCGGTTGAGCGCGAGTTCGAAACACGCCTCGGCCATCCGGCAGAGGTAGAACGCCTTGTTGATACGGACGTCCTCCTCCTCGACACCGTCCTCGTGGAGGTGCGGCAGGAGGTAGCGGTCGATGACGTAGTTCGCTCGTTTGAGCTGGTAGTTCTTGCCCTGGCCGGAGGCGACGCGCTTCCCGAGGGTCTCGATGGCTTCCTCGGTGGTCTGGACGTCGGCAGCCTCCAGGTTCTCCAGCATGAACTTCACGATCTCGGGGTCGTCGCTGACGCGGTGGACGATCTCCTCGTCGGATTCGAGGCCGAGCGCGCGGACGAGCGTGACGAAGTTGATCGATCCCGAGACGCTCGGGAACGACACTTCGAGGATACCGTCGCGGGTCCGCTCACAGAGGACGAGCGCGCGGTAGCCACGGCGCTGGGAGAAGGTCTTGGCGACCTGGACCTCGTCGCCGTACTTGGTGTCGTACTCTGCGAGAATCTTGTTGGGCGCCAGGTCCTCCGAGGTCATCAGGACGCGTTCGGAGCCGTTGACGCAGAAGTAGCCGCCGGGGTCGGCCGGGTCCTCGCCGATGTCGATCAGTTCGTCGTCGGTGAAGCCGGCGATGTTACACTTGTCGGAGCCGACCATGATCGGCATCCGACCGATCTTGGTCTCGGTCTGGTCGACGACGCGTTCTTCTTCCTCCTCGCCGCCCTTGATGATCGCCATCTCCATGAAGACAGGCGCGGAGTAGGTGATGTTGCGCAGGCGCGCCTCCTGGGGGTAGAGCAGTTCTTCGCTGCCGTCGGCTTCTCGCACGCGCGGGGTGACGACGCGGACGTCGCCGAGTTCGACGTAGACGGGCTCTTGCCCCTCCTTGTCGCCGATGTCCGTGTCGATGGTCTCCTTCTCGTCGACGACCTCCTGCATGCCGCGGTTGAGGAAGGCGTTGAACGAGCGGAAGTGGTGCTCTGCGAGTCGCTCCCGGGAGAAGTACTCACGCGAGATCGCGCGGTGGTCAGCGGTGTCCATCTATTCCACCACCAGCCTGTAGACGATTGCCTGGTCAGTCGTTCGAGAGTCCCGGGTCACTCTGACGACGTCGCCTACGCTGGCTTCGTCGGGAGTCGCTGGGTCGAGTCGCTGTAGTTTCGGAAGGTCTGTTTTCTTGATGTCGTACTCCTCGAGCACGTCTTCGATTTCCTCGTCGTCGACGATGCTGTGGTCTGGGACGAGTTCGTGTTGGCTTACATCTACCATGGTTTGTGTGGCCGGTGAGTGGAGAAGGTTGCAGTCACGAGATACTACAGGTCGCTATTGACCACACCCATGTAACGCTTACGAAGTAAGTCTGCCGTGGCTATCCGACCCCGGTGGTCGGCCGAGCGTCTTACCCAGCCATAGGACTATCTCACTCATAGTAGTTTGGGTTACTCAGCTTCGTGGAATTTGCCGTCCATGGCGCGTTTACGGACTGATTTCCGCCGATACCTCCGTTCCCACGCCGGTCGCGGGGGTGCCGACTGGACGGCAGGATTCTCCGATTCGTTCGAGTCCGGTCGCCACCGCCGGTCGGCCAGCGCTCCGAAGCCCGTCTGTGGTGGCGACTCGGCGAACTATCTGCCCGCCGGCCGTGTTTTCATCACCCACGACACCGCCACACAATGGCGCCGTTTTTGAGAAGCCTTAAGTATAACACCGAGATACCTGTGAGTGTAGCCCGGATGGTGTAGTGGCCCATCATACGACCCTGTCACGGTCGTGACGCGGGTTCAAATCCCGCTCCGGGCGTTTTCTCGAACCAAATTCGTGAGCGACCAGCTTTGCTGTGTCGCGACCACTCGGGTTCGAGAAACGACGGTACGGGATTTGAACCCTGCCAGTCGCGCGCAGCGAACGGAGTGAACGAGCACGTCTGGCTCCGGTTCAAATCCCGAAGCGGCGGAGCCGCTTCGACCCTCGCGAACGCTGCGCGTTCGCTCGGTCCCGCTCCGGGCGTTTTCTCGAACCAAATTCGTGAGCGACCAGCGTTGCTGTGTCGCGAACACTCAGGTTCGCGTTCGCTCGGTATCGGAGTGGGGCAGCCGCTTGGACTCCCGGAAATCCGGTGCGGGGCGACTAGTCTATCGAATCTCTGGGGGGCCGCTTCCGTCCACCGTCAGCGGATGCTGGTATCACTCGTGAGAATGGTGATTCGAATTGAGAACGGACTCGAATCGACCAACTGCGAACTTATTCCGTGATAAAATCGCGTGTAATGGGCGGCAAGCTTTTCAACAGTGAATACGCAATCCTAACGTAATGGGCACCCAGGGGTGGGGCACGTCGCACGGTGCCGCCAAGATCACGGCCGCGTACGTGCTACTGAGTGGGGTCTGGATACTCTTCTCGGACTGGGCGATCACCGTGCTCTTTCAGGACCCCGGGACCCTGCTCTTCGGCCAGACGGTGAAGGGGCTGGTCTTCGTCGCGCTGTCGGGACTCCTCATCTTCTGGCTCATCCGTCGCGATCAGCGACGACTCGCGGCGACGAACGAGAGCCTCGAACGGACGGTACTGCACGCGACGGTGCTCCATCGGCTGTTGCGGCACAATCTGCGCAACAGCTGTGACGTGATCCAGAACAACGTCGATTTGCTGCAGTCTGGACGGGGGGACCCTGCTGAGAACCACGAACGCATCCAGCGCCAGGCGGCGAACCTGTCCAACATCGCCGTCAAGTCCCAGCACCTCCGGGACGTGGTGTTCGACGACCGGACGGAATCGATCGAACAGGACCTGACGGCGGTCGTCGAGGAGGCGGTCGCGGCGGCGCGCGAGGAGTTTCCGGCGGCGACGTTCGAACTCCATCCGTCGCCGTCCCAGCGAGTCGTCGCCCACCCGCGGCTCGCCATCGCCGTGGAGGAGTTGCTCGGCAACGCCGTCGTCCACCAGGCGGACCGCGATCCGAACGTGACGGTGTCGTTCGACCGGGAAGGCGACGAAGCGGTCGTCCGCATCACCGACGACGGGCCGGGGATCCCCGAAATCGAACGCGCGGTACTGGAGGACGGCGTCGAGGACGCGTTGACACACTCCCGCGGCATCGGCCTCTGGGTCGTGCGGTTCATCGTCACCGCGAGCGGCGGTTCGCTGTCGGTCCCGCTGACCAACAGCGACGGGACAGTGGTCTCGATCCGGTTGCCAGTGGCGTGAGCGTGAGCGCTGGTCGGGGCGTGAGCGCTGGTCGGACACTCCCAGCGGCAGTCGAGTACGCGTCGAAGAACGGCACGTGCGGGGAGAACCCCGCGCCCTGTCAGTGGCGTCCGTCCCACCGCGGGAGGCGGACAGGGAGTACGAGTCGGTTCCGCGGTAAAGGATTTGTGGGAACCTGTCGCACGGGGTCGCGGACGCCGTCGCGGCGACTCCGGCCTCCGATGGCGAGACGGTGACTGGAAAGCGACCGCCAGTACCCTGAAAACAGTTAACTGCGCCGGCACGAATTCGATGCTATGGACGACGTGGACGGCGATTCGATGCCGCGGACCATCGTCGAGGCGTTTCTCGAGCGCGAACGCGGGACGCGCGCGCTCCTCGACGAACTGGAGAAACTCTCCATCGAGGGCCGCCACGACGCGGTCCACGAACGAGTTCGCAACCTCGCCGAACACGACGAAGCGGTGTTCTACACCCTCGCGTTCAGCCTCTCTGGCTCGAAGCAGTTCTTCGGCGACGTCGAGGCACAGCTCGACGTGACCGCTGCGGACCGATTGCGGGACCTCTCGGAGACGTACGGCTCGCTGACCGAGGCCTTCGCCATCGTGCGAACCGAGGTGTCCGAGGACCGCCAGAACCCCGTGACGGACCTGAGCTACACGGTCTCGTACCACCGGGGCGTCGAGTCGCCCATCGTCGGCTACCAGCCACGCTCCGGCGAGCGGGAGCTGTTCGAGTCGCGCGGGACGCCGTCGGAGGTGCTGCACCTCTCGACGGACCTGGTGGCGGCGACCACGGACGCGCTCGACGTCGCGCTGGAGGAGGGGTACTCGGTCAACACCGAGGAACTGAGCGCGCTCATCGACCGCCGGGAGGAACTCGAGTCGACGCTGTCACGGCTCCGCGACGACCTCGACGAACTCCGGCGCAAGCCGCTCGACGACGAGTGAGTGCGGGCCGATTGCCAGCCGCTCGCTCTCGCTCTCGTTCCCGGGTCCGCCGTCGTCGACCAGTCCGCCTTCGCCGGTGACCCAACTGTGACGTTTAAGGTGCGTCGGCCGATATCCACGGTAGAGGCGCACATGGGCATGGATCGACTGGCCGACCAGGTCGAGAAAGAAGGCCGGGACGTGGCTGTCCTCCTGGCCGTCATCGAGCACGGACCCATCGGTATCGGCGGCCTCGCCGAGGAGATGGACATCCCGGAGCACAAGGTGCGCCAGTCGCTGCGGATGCTGGAGAACGACGGGGTGGTGGAACCGACCCAGCAAGGCGCCGTCGCACCGGACGACGGCGAGGAACACATCGGGGCGATAAACGAGGGCGTCGACCACCTCGTCGACCGCGTCGAGGAACTGCGGTCCGTCTTCTCCGACGACGGACACGACTGAGGCGGCCTGGTTGTTGTGTGGATTTGTGAACTGAACGGGTGGTTCTCGGTTTAACTAGTGAAACGAATTCAGACAGCAACACCCAGAAAGCCCTCGGACCGCTTCGGTCCCGCGGACCCGCTATCGTCCGAAAGGCGCGGAGCGCCTTTCGTGATGACGAGAGAGTGGTTCGAGAGACGCCCTGGCGTCTCTCGTCATCACGAAAGAGCTACGCTCTTTCGAACGACTTCGCGCTCTCGAACCACGCTCCGTGGGTGCTTGCGGGTCCGCGCGAGTCGAGCGCGCCGAGGGCTTTCGACGTGTTGTCGTCTCCAGTCTCGTCTCCAGTCTCGTCACCAGTTCAAACACAGCCACACGATACGTCTGCACACTATACGTACCGAAACAGGATCCGACGGTGGCAGACGGCACTGGTCACCGACGCGCTCGCGGCCGCGACAAAATGACCTGTCTTACCAAAGCGCGGTCACGACGGCGGCACCGAGCGCGACTGCCAGGAGCGCCGCGACGAGGGTCCCGACGGCGGTGACGATGGCTCGACGGGGTCGCCCCGTCTCGGCGAGTCGGACGGTCTGGACTGCGAACGAGGAGAAAGTCGTGAACGCGCCGCAAAAGCCGATGCCGGCGGCGAGCGTCGCCGGGCCGACCGGGTCGAGCGACGGCACCGCGACGAGCGCGCCGAGGAGGAAACTCCCCGTGACGTTCACCGCGAACGTGTCCAGGTTGTCCCTCTCCACGTACTCACCGACGAGGTAGCGAGCGACCGCGCCCCCGGCGCCGCCGAGGCCCACGAGCACGAACGGGCCGAGGACGAACGGGTCGATGACTGAAAGATTCACGACAGCCACCTCGCGACGACCTGTCCCAGGACGACGGCGAGGAAGCCGAGCGCGTAGGTCCCCGCGACGTTGGCGACGGCCAGTCGCGGCGACAGCGAGGCGGTCTCGACGGCGAACGTGCTGTAGGTCGTGAACGAGGAGAGGACGCCGGTTCCGACGAGGAGGCGCGTTTCGGCGGAGAGCGCGTCCGCCAGGCGCCCCTCGGACAGCAACGCGCCGAGCGCGAAACTGCCGACGACGTTCACCGCGAGCGTGCCGAGGACGGCACTCGGCAGCGAGACGGTGACTGCGTGGCGGGCGACGGTGCCGAGGACGCCGCCCGCGGCGACGAGCGCGACTGGCCGGACTTGCGCTCGGATTCGCGCCTGGTTCATCGTCCCCAGCGATGGCACGGCCCTACTCGGTGTTTTCGATGCGCTGGCGGGAGTTGCGGTCTCCGGGGAACGGTGGTCCGCGTGCATCCACAGACCTATTCCGAACTGGGGAGTAGTCCGGGCCGACCGGAGGACACTATCGTGACGGAACCGACGCGAGACGACGAAACCGTGAAGAAGACCGTTCAACAGCACTGGAACGGCCGCGCGGAGACGTTCGACGACGCGAGTCACCACGGCGTCCACACCGCCGACCAGCGAGACCGCTGGCTCGACGTCCTCGACGAGTGGACGGGCGAGGACCCGCGACGCGTCCTCGACGTGGGCTGTGGAACCGGGGTAATCTCGCTGTTGCTCGCGGCACTGGGCCACGACGTCGTCGGCGTCGACGTCGCGCCCGCCATGCTCCACCGGGCTCGCCGGAAAGCCCGGAGCGCTGGCCGTCCGATCGATTTCTTCCGCGGTGACGCCGAACGCCTCCCGTTCCCGGACGACGCCTTCGAACTGGTCACCGCTCGCCACCTCGTCTGGACGCTGCCCGACCCGGAATCGGCACTCCGGGAGTGGCAACGCGTCGTCGAACCGGGCGGCCGGATCGTTCTGGTCGAGGGATACTGGGACCACGAGGAGCCGTGGGACGAGTACGAGGAAATCCACGGTGACCTACCGCTGTACGACGGCCGGCCGCCCGGTGCGCTACGGGAGGTTCTCGGGGAAACGGGGCTCCGCAACCTCGCGCACGAACCGCTACAGGATCCGACGCTCTGGGGGCGAGAACCTCACCACGACTACTACGTCCTGCGCGGGACCGTCCCGCGCTGACGACCTCACCAGGCTTCGTCCAGCACGCGCTCGATCTCCTCGGCCGTCGGGTCGAGATTGGCCGGTCCGTTGGCCACGAACGAATCGGCCAGCACGTCCTCGGCGACGTTCGATAGCTCCTCGCGGTCTGGGCCGTCGACGTCCCGCAGGCGCGTCGGCAGGTCGAGCGCGTCCCGGACGGCCGCGACTCGCTCGACGACCGCGGCGCCCGTGTCCTTAGCGTCCTCTGCGCCCAGCGCGTCGGCGAGCAGGTCGCGTCGCCCCTCTACTTTCTCGAAGAGGTACCGTAACACGTGGGGCGCGACGACGGCGTGGGCGTCTCCTTGCTGGACCCCGTACGTGCGCGTGAGCCCGTGCCCGAAGGCGTGGATCAGCGACAGGGTACCCTCGCCCGGCCGGGAGATGCCGTACTGGACGAGCACGAGTCCCTTCAGGACGGGTTTCAGCGCGTCGGCGTCGACGCCGTCCTCGCCGAGTCGGAGCAGTCCCTCACGCATCAGCCCCAGTCCGCGGGCCGCCGTCGCGTCCGTGACCGGCGTCGCGTTCCCCGCGTACAGGGTCTCGATCCCCTTGTCGAAGCCGTTCATCGCCGAGCCCGCGAGTATCCTTTCGGGCGTCGTCGCGACGAGCGTTGGGTCGTAGACGACTGCTCGCGGCATGAGTCGGGGGTCGCCGACGCCGCCACTAACTTGCTGATCGACGAGCCCCCTCTCCTCGTCGGGCGAGGCCGTCACGCCGGCGACCATCGACAGGTCCGCGCCGGCGAGCGTCGTCGGAACGGCGACGATTGGCGCGAGCATCCCGTCGGGGATCGAGACGGTCCCCGTCTCGGCGAGTTCCCGGCCGACTGCCGCCGGTTCGCGGTCGTCGGCGGCCAGAACGCTCGTCACCTTGGCGACGTCGAGGCTGCTCCCGCCACCGAGGCTGACGAGGACGTCTGCGTCTGCTCGCTCCATCGCCTCCAGCGCGTCGTAGGCAGTCGAGAGCGTCTTCGCCGGCGTCGTCTCGGCGAAGACGTCGCCCAGGCGGTCGCCGAGTCCCTCCCTGACGGGATCGATGACCGCGGGCGTGTTCCCCACGGTCGACCCGCAGACGACCAGCGCGCGCTCGAACCCCTGGGCGTCGAGTTCGTCGCCCAACTCGGCGACCGCGTCGACGCCGTACCGAAGGACCGCTGGGTCGTATTCGAACCGGAACGAATCGTCGCCGTCGCGATTACTGCCGGCTGGAACCATCCTTATCCAGGGATACACGCCCCAGACACGTATGTCTACTCGGACGCCAACGCCATCAGGTTACGTTCTACAACCTGCTGTCGGCGACGCCGCCGAACCGTTAACCCGCATCCCCGCCAATCGTCCCCATGACCTGTCCGTTCCTGGATTACCGCGACTCCGCGGGCGACCGGACGTTCGACACCGCCCGGGCGTACTGCACCGCCGCCGAGCGGTTCGTCCAGCCGATGCGGGCCGACATCTGCAACGACCGGTACGACCTCGACCACGCGAGCGATTGCGAGATATTTCTCGCACATGCTGCCGAACTCGACGAGACCGAACTCGACGAGGGCGAAACCGGCGGCGAGGTACCCACGGAGGCGGACGACGCGTGACCTACGACGACTTCCTCGCAGGCGAGCCTCTCATCATCACCGCGGCGCTGACCGGCGGTGTCCACGGGAAGGAGGCCAACCCCAACCTCCCGGAGACGCCGGACGAGATCGGGAGGGCGGCGGCCGCCGCCGAGGACGCGGGCGCCGCCGTCGTCCACCTTCACGCCCGACGACCGAACGGCGAGCGCTCGTTCGCCACCGAGCGATTCCAGGAGATAGACAACGCCGTCCGCCAGTACGCCGACGACGTGATCATCCAGCACTCGACCGGTGGGACGGCAGCGCCCGCCGAGGACCGTCACCTGCCGCTCCGAACGGATCCTGCTCCCGAGATGGCCTCCCTCGACATGGGGCCGCTCAACCGCTACGACCACCTGACCAGCGAAAACACCCGGGGGATGGTCGACGCGCTCCACGAGGAGATGGTCGAACGGGGGATCAAACCCGAACTGGAGGTGTTCAACGACGGCCACCTGAACGAGGTCCACGGGTTGCTGGAGCGACGCGAACTCGCCGACCCGGTGTACGCGACGCTCATCTTCGGCGGCGGCACGCTGACGCCGCCCCGGCCCCGGAACCTGCGCAACGCCGTCGACAACCTCCCGGAGGGCGCGCTGTTCAACACCCTCGGCTTCGGCCCCCACCAGCTTCCCTTCGCAACGATGGGAATCCTCTTCGGGGGCCACGTCCGCGTCGGTCTGGAGGACAACGTCTACTACCGAAAGGGGGAACTCGCTGAGAGCAACGCCCAGCTCGTCGAGCGGGTGGTCAGAGTGGCCGAGGAACTCGGGCGCGAGATCGCCAGCCCCTCGCAGGCCCGCGATATTCTGGGGCTGTAGGTCGGTGCGCACTTCGTCGACGACTCAGTCCCGGTCGACGACGATTTCGGGAAGCTGGGATTCGAGCATCTCCCGGTCCTCCTCGTACTGGTTCGGCAACTGGAGCGACGACCCCAGGTCCGCCAGCTCTTCGTCGACGGTGAACCCTGGCTCGGTGGTCGCCACCTCGAAGAGGATACCACCGGGGTCGCGCGCGTACACGGATTCGAAGTAGCGTCGGTCCTTGATCCGGGTCGGTTCGAGGCCGGCGTCGGACAGGCGATTACGCCACTCGGTGAGCGGGACGTCCCCCGCGCCGAAGGCGACGTGGTGGATGGTGCCGATTCCCTCTTTGCCGTACTCGGACTCGACGTCGAGGATGTCGACGATGGCGTCGTCCTCGCCGGGCGCCTCGTAGCGTACCCGGTCGCCCTCCTGGTCCAGGAGTTCGAACCCGAACACCTCCAGCGTCGCCGCGGTGTGGTAGACGCTGCTCGACCGGAGTGTCACACTGTGGAGGCCGCGGACGGCGTACTCGGCGAGAATCGCGTCTGTCGTCGGCGGCCGCGACGACTCGGTCGCGACGAGTTCGACCGGGACGCCGTCGTGGTCGCGGAACCGGACGACGGCGTCGCCGAAGCGTTCCACCGGCTCTTCGACCGCCACCTCGAACTCACCGGACGCCGCGAGTCGCTCGTACCAGTAGTCCGAACTCCCCTCGGGGACGCTCAGCGCCACGGCGCTGGGCTGGGGCTGGCCGACGCGGCCCACCTCGCCCCGCTGGTACGGAAAAAAGGTCAGGAGCGTCCCCGGGTCGGCGCTCTCCGACCCGTAGTACAGGTGGTACATGAACTCGTAGTCGAAGTTCACGGTGCGCTTGACGAATCGCAGGCCCAGGACGTCGGTGTAGAAGTCGACGTTCGCCTGGGGGTCGCCGGCGATGGCCGAGACGTGGTGGAGGCCGGAGACGGGGTCCCTCATCGGTCTGCTGACCTCCGTTCCGGAGACTCCCGTTCCGGTGCCGTCGCGAGGAGTTCGGCGACCATCTCGCCGGCGGCCGCCAGGTCCGCGTCGCTCGCGCCGTGGTCCGACCCCTCGTCGATGCGCTCGGTGACGTCGCCGCCGAGTCGCTCGAAGACGGCGGCCGTTTCGCGGAGGCGGTCGGCCGGGACGTGCGGGTCCGCTTCGGTCCCGCTGACGAGGACCGGCGTTCCGTCGAGGGCGCCGTCGTCCCCATACTGAGCGGAATCGACTTCGGGGCCCATCAGCCCGCCGCTGGCCGCGACGACCCCGCCGTACCGCGTTGGATTCCTGGCCGCGAACTCGCTGACGAGGCAGGCTCCCTGGGAGATACCGAACAGGAGGATTCGGTCGGTGGGAATTCCCGCGTCGTTCGCCTCGGCGACGGCGTCGGCCATGGCCTGGCGGCCCGACGACAGCCAGGGTTCGTTCGACTCCTCGGGCGCGAGAAATGAGTTCGGATACCAGCGGTTCCGCTCGGCCTGCGGCGCGAGGAGCGCCAGGCCGTGCCGATAGTACTCGTCGGCCAGTCGGACCACGCTGTCGGCGGTCGCCCCGCGACCGTGGACCAGTACCGCGGCGGCGTCGGCGGCGCGGAGCGGCGCGCCGGCCGTCACGAGCGGTCGGTTCTGATGTGGCCCGGTCACGGTGGTTCCCCTCTCTGGAACCGGGTTAAGGTCTGTGGAAGCATGGATGATGACGTCTCTACGGCCGCCACCGCCTTCAGTCACCGCCTCCGTTGGTGGTATTTTCGTTGATGGTGCCTCCGTGGGTGACGCATTCGGTCCCTCCCCGGCGTTCCAGTTCCGACGCGCGAGGACTCGCACCTCCGTGGGGCGTCTGGCGCTCGCGGACTGCCAGCGCGTGGACGGACTCCGTCGCGTCGTCGACGACCAGCGCCGCTCCGGGTTCCGTCGGCATGCGTTCGGCGAACGTCCCGTCCATGTAGGCGGGCCGCGAGGCGGCCAGCGCCTCCCGGTCGGCCCGGTTCGTCAGGCGGTGGGCCACGAGCAAATCGGCCTGTGAGTGAGCAACGTCGGGGAGCGCGCTCGGTCGCTGCGTCGCGGTGACGAGGCTGACGCCTGGTTGGCGACCCCGGGTAAGCAGCTGTCTGAGGGATGCCGCCGCCACGCCGTCGAAGCAGACGTGGGCTTCGTCGACGAGGAGCCAGGGGAGGACGTCGAGTGTGCCCGCGACGCGCGCCCGGTAGAGCGACTCGGCGACCGCAGCGACGACGGCGTTCGTCGGTTCACGGCCGAGTCCGGCGCAGTCCAGAACCGTGGGACGGTCTGTCAGATCCCGTGGCGCGAGCGCGTCGCCGCCGAAGACCCGCCACTGGGCGGCCGTCCGGAGGTGGTTCGCCGCCGCGCGGCGCGTCGGGGCCGCTGCGTCGGCGTCGTCGACGTGCTCCTGCATCCCTGCCAGGGAGTCTCGTTCAGCCGCGGCCTGCCAGACGAGCGATCCGGGCCCGCTCTCCGGATCTAGTCCCACCAGTCGACACCACGCCCGCGATGCGAGCGCGTCCGCGGCGACGCGCGGTTCGGCGACGCGGGCCGAGACGGGCGGCCGGTCCAGCGTTCTGAACGCACCCATCGGGTCGACGACGACCGGTGCGACCCTGTCGGCGCGTGCAATCGCCTCCGCGAGCACGCCGAGCGTGTAGGACTTGCCGGACCCGCGCTTGCCGACGACCAGGCCGACGTGTGGCCGGTCGAGGTCCAGTTCGACGCGCGCGCCGTGGCTCCCGTCACGGGCCCGGTAGTGTCCGAGTAGCCCAGTTGGCTCGCCGCCGCCGTCGCCGTCTTCACCTTCCCCGTCACGTCCGATGACGACCATGGCGGGGCTGGTCCCGTCTTCCCACTTGAACCCTCGTCCGGGCCTTTATCAGTCGGGACGGGACCAGACCGGGCCATGTTCGAAGAACTCTGGCGCGACGACCGCGCCATCGAGGGGCTCCCGATCCGGCTCGTAATTGCACTCGTCGTCGGCGTCGCCAGCCTGAGCGTGATGATGGGAATGCTCGATACCCTGGGCCCGATGTCGGTCACCGAACTCGACGTCGCGCCAGAGCCGGAGGTAATGCCGGCGGGGGACACCGACCTCACGTTGACCGTCGTCGACCCGGACGGCGAGTCGGTCGCCGACGCCACCGTCGTCGTCTCCGGCGGCACGGCCACGCTGGACGGGGTGGTGACCGACAAGACGGGCGACGACGGGTCGGTGGACGTGGACGTCGATCCGTCGCTCGGTCCCAACCAGGACGAGGGGACCATCGAGATAGACATCAAACCCCCCGCCAGCGGCGGGTACACCGACCGCCGGGCCAACACCGACGTGCTCGTCCTGGCCGACTGACCGGGCCGCGGATCCGATCGCCCGGCCGTCGGCGCCTGCCGAGCGTCGTTGCTCCCTGTCTCTGCGCCAGCGACCCCGAGGCTGTTCGGTAAGGGTCGCCTGCGGACGGACGCGACACAGCGCGTCCACGCAGTGGTCCGCTTCGGGCGGTTCCGACCGGGACGCCCTGGAACCGCTCTTCCCGAGAACCGGCAGTGTTCGGTCGGCTAAGCTCCCGATAACGGCCGCGAAAGCGCGCCTGGCGGGCGGTAAGTAGCCTATAATTAATCGGCCCCCTGCCGGAGTCGCGTGCATGAATCTCGCAGTGATCGGCTTCGGCAACGCGGGCGGCAAGATCGCCGACAGGCTGCTGGCCTTCGAGCGCGAGACCGGGCGGTCGCTCAGCGCCTTCTCCATGGCCGTCAACGCCGCGGCCATCGACCTCGAGAAACTGGAGGTGATTCCGGAGGCCAAGCGCCTGCTCATCGGGCAGACCCACGAACAGGTCAAGGGGCGGGGCGCCGGCGCGGACCCCGAACTCGGCGCCGAGGTCACGCGCCAGGATCTCAACGAGATCGAACGCGCGCTAGACGGCGTTCCGCTCCACGCCGTCGATGGATTCCTCGTGGTGGCGGGCCTGGGCGGCGGCACGGGCTCCGGCGGCGCGCCAGTCCTGGCCGAACGCCTCCGCGAGACCTACGAGGAACCCGTCTACGGTCTCGGTGTGATGCCGGGATCGGCCGAGGGCGGTCGCGCGTCGCTCAATGCTGCCCGCTCGCTGCAGTCCTTTACCAACGCGACGGACAACCTGATGCTGTTCGATAACGACGCCTGGCGCTCGACCGACGACTCCATCGAGGGCGGCTACCAGCGCACCAACCAGGAACTCGCCCGCCGGTTCGTCACGCTGCTGGCCGCCGGTGAAATCGACGGCTCGCAGGTCTCCGAGAGCGCAATGGATTCCTCGGACATCCGCCGGACGCTGTCGACCGGCGGCGTCAGCACCATCGCCTACAGCGAGGCCGCCGTCGAGCAGGAGACCCGCAAGAGCCAGGGCCTGCTCGGTCGCCTCTCGACCAACGGCCACGACGAGGAGAGCGAGAACAGCGACCTCCCGATGAAGATCCACGGGCTGGTCCGCAAGGCCGTCCAGTCCCGGCTCACCTGTCCGGCGGACGTCTCCTCGGCCGAGCGCGCGCTCATCGTCATCTCCGGTCCACCTCGCGAGTTCTCCCAGAAGGGGATCCAGCGCGCCCGCCAGTGGCTCGAACAGGAGACCCAGTCCGTCGAGGTCCTGGCCGGCGACGACCCCCGCCGGGACGCCGACCACCTCTCGGCCTGCGTGCTCCTCTCGAACGTCACCAACGTCCCCCGCGTCGACCAGCTCCAGGAGCAAGCGGTCGGTGCCCAAGACTCCATCGACGACCAGGCGGCGACCCGCGAGGACGAAATCGACGACCTGATCACCGACGACCAGAACCGCATTGACCCTGTGTAGGAGATTCGGGTTTTGGTAGTACCTGGCTGAGAGTTATTTCTACGTATTCGCGCGTCGCTGCTTGCTTTACCGCAAATAAAAGAAAGCCCTCGGCGCGCTCGACTCGCGCGCCACAGTCTGCGCTCCTCGTGGTTCGAGAGAGCTTCGCTCTCTCGTCATCACGAAAGGCGCGGAGCGCCTTTCGAACGACTTCGCTCCGGTGCTTGACGTGTCGTGCTTCGTCGACCGCGCCTCGCCCTTTCAGTCCTCCAGGGTCAGCACAGCACCGCAGCCCTGCCCCTGGTCGCGAGGGCGTGGTATTCACCGCGCCCCTCGCTCGTGGCCGGGCGGTTGCGGAAGGAAGCGTGTCGCTCGCCGGACGGCGAGCGACCGGGGAGGTTTGGTGGTTCCAATCGCGAGCGCGGGCCGTAGGCCGCGCGAGCTATGCGGATCCCTGGTGGACTGAAAGGGCGAGGCCCGGTGAACGAAGCACGAACCCGTAAGCACCGCAACGTAGTGAGGAGCACAGCGTGGTTCGCGCGAGTTCAGCGGGCCGAGGGCTTTCCTTTGGTAGAAGTCACGTCGTCCGCTGCTACTCGAGTCTAAGCGAAGATAGGGACAGAATTAGAGAGAACTCCTAGTAGCTGTCCCAGTCGATCCACTCCTGCTCCCAGCCGGTTTGGGACTCGGCCGACCGACGCGCACGCTCTCTATCCTCCCTGCGAGTCCGGTTGCGCTCGGGTGTGTCGGCCTGTTCGCCTTCCAGTAGCATGGGTTGGAAGGCGACGCCACCGAGGCGGTCGGAGACGTCGCCCGACGATTGCACTGTTGCTAGGGACTGCTCGCCGGCGCCCAGCGGCATCACCAGTCGGCCGTCGTCGGCGAGCTGACGGACGAGCGCCCGGGGTGGTTCGATGGCGGCGGCTTCGAGCAGGATGCGGTCGTAGGGGGCGTACTCCGGCAGGCCGTCGGCGCCGTCGCGGCGGTCGACGAGGACGCCGCCGTAGCCCGCCGTCGAGAGGTTCGAGCGGGCGTCCAGCACCAGTCGGCGGGCGATGTCGATGGCGTGGACGTTGGCCTCGCCGACGAGTTCGGCGACGACCGCCGCGGTGTAGCCGACGCCGACGCCGACGACGAGGACGTCCTCGCCCTCCGTCGGGTCGAGCGCCTCGATCATCCGCGCGGCCGTGCTCGGTGAGAGGACGCGCGTGCCGAAGCGTTCGAACGGGCGGTCGGCGTAGGCGCCGCGCTCGTCGTCGACGAACACCTCCCGCGGCACCGTCCGCATGGCCTGGGAGACGCTGGGGGAGTGGACACAGCCCTTGCTCTCGTGTTCCAGGCTGTCGACCATGTCGTCCCGCACGACCGCGAGGTCCATACGCCGCAGTGAGAGCCCGATGCTATTCAATGAACTGGTCGGGGCGAACCCGTCGCCGTCGCTCGGTATCGACGGAATCGGAATCGCTATCACGAGTGCCTCACGGACCGGTAGCGACTGGCGGAACGTTGAGGGGTCACGGGCGTGAACCGCGACGTATGCAGGGTTTGCCGGACCCGCTCCTCGGCACCAGGCTCGCGAACTGGGGCGTGGCCGTCGCCGTAGCGCTCGTCCTCGTATTTTTCCCGCTCCGGTATCGCCGGTCCAACACGGCCCTCCGAATCGCGGCAGCGAGCGGCGTCCTCGCGGCCGGGGTGGGACTTGCACTCTGGGCGGTTCCACGGCTCGCGACCGGGACGTTCGCGCAGTTCTCCTGGACGAACCCCGCCGTCGCCGTGGCCCTCTACGCAGTGGGGATCGTCGTCCTCGCGGTTCAGGTCGCCGGCCCGGTGTACGGCTATCTGGCGTACGGGCTCGTCTCGCCGCTGGCAGGCGGGGTAGCTGCGACGACGCTCTCGACGTTCCTCCACTTCCAGCTCGGCGGCGAGACGGAGTCGTTTGCGCTGTACGTCCTCTTCAGCCCGATCGTCCTCGGTGCGATCCTCGGGCTGGCGCTGCTGGAGGCCGGCGCGCGCCGGTTCGTCGTTCCCCACGTCGGCAGGCCAGACTAGGACTCATCGCAACCTGACGAACCTGACGCCACCGTGGCGCTCCCGGTCCAGTTCGCCGTCGGCGCGCTTTCGCGCCCGCACGAGCGTCTGGCGTCCCGTCCCGATGGGGGCCACCAGGAGTCCCCCAGGGCGGACCTGTTCGACGACCGCATCGGGGAACTCCGGTGCGGCGCAGGTGAGGTACGCACGGTCGTAGGGAGCGTGGTCGCTCCACCCCTCCTTGCCGTCGCCGGCGCGGACCGAGACGCCCTCGTACCCCAGGTCGCCGAGTCGCTCGCGGGCCTCTTCGGCCAGTTTCTCGTGGTACTCGACGCTGAGGACGTTTTCCGCGCCCACAATTTCGGCGGTCACGCCGGCGTGGTAGCCACAGCCCGTCCCGATTTCGAGGACGCGGTCGTCGGGGCGAAGCTCCAGCAGGTCTGCCATGATAGCGACCATGTGGGGCGCGCTGATGGTCTGGCCCTCACCGATGGGGAGCGGGCGGTCGGCGTAGGCATCCGGCCGCTCGTGGACAGGGACGAAGGCGTGACGCGGAACCGACGCCATCGCGTCGAGCACGCGCACGTCAGCGATTTTCTCCCGGCCGGCGAGCCGGTCGACCAGGCGCTGGCGACGCCCGTCCCTGTCGGTCATGCGTAGCGCTAGCAGGGCTGGTGACAAGAGCGCGTCGGCGAGAAGTGGCCGACAGCGGCAGGTCGCCCCGCCTCACGCCGCGGGCAGCCGCGTCACCAGGCCGACCACGCGGTCGTGGACTCGTCGCGGACGTAGAGGCGCTTGACGTCCTTCGCCACCACGGAGTCGCCGCCCTGGTCGTAGCGGTCGCGGTCGTAGCCGTGGGCGTCGTCGCGGACGTGGAACCCCTCGACGGTGAACTCGTTGTCGCCGTACTCCGAGCTCCGGCCGACGATGAACTCCTCGTCGCCGGGGATGTGGAGCTTGAAGCTCTCCGTCTCGTCGTGGCGGCCGTCCTTCGGGTGCATGGTCACGTTGACGGAGACGTTGCCGACGGCGCGCGTCCAGATGGTCCGGACGTCCTCGGCGGTGGCCTCGTCGACGCGCTGCTCGCCGTCGAGTTCGAGGCTGGTGATCCGAACCGTCATGATGGCCTCCTCCGTCTCCAGCAGGAACTCCTCGCCCGTGGCCAGTTCCTCCTCTGCGGGGACGTCGACCTGCGTGGAGAAGGACTCGCCCTCCTGGGAGACGACGACCTTGCGCTGTATCTCGCTGGCTTCCGGTAGCTGTGTCTTGTGGACGTGGTCGCACTCCGTACAGCGAACCGTCACCTGACCGCCCGGCTTGAGCACCTCGTGGACCGTCTCCAGGTCCGGCGAACAGGCCGGACACGGCAGGGCGACGCGTTCGCCCGGTGTAGCGTCTGTCATGAGAAGGGATACTGGGCCCGAGCGTAAATGCGCGTCGTACTCGGCGGGACGGGAGCGATGTGACATCTCGAACGATAAGCGTCAAATTGTCACTCCGGTCAGTACAGGTGCTAGAGGTAGCAAACGCGGTATACAGGAAGTCAATCGATCACGGCAACACCTCGAAAGCCCTCGGTCCGCTCGCGCGTTCTGTGCGGCATATCCTCGCTCCTCCGTCACTCGGATAGGGGCCGCGCAGAACGCGCCACCGGCCCTCGCCCTTTCATTCCTCCAGGGAGGACAACGTCGCTCGCGCGATGAAACGCGCTGCGATTAACTACCCCACTCCTCCCCGGATTCGCGGCGTCCGCCGCGAATCACGCTTCCTTCCGCAACCGCCCGGCCGGGAGCGAGTAGCCGAGCGAAAGCGAGGTTCTCGCGACCAGGGGAAAGGCTGGGCCGCCTGTGGTGCGGTCGCCTGGAGGATTGAAAGGGCGAGGCACGGTCCGGGAACCCGGGCGCAGTAAGCACCGCAGCCGAAGGCGAGGAGCGCAGCAAGCCCCGGGACCGGAGCACGCCGAGGGCTTTCTGGTTGTTGTTGTAGTCGTTTCTTCCACCGCAAACGAACCAGAACCACCCGTTCCGTAAGCAGTAGCTAGCGAACAGCTGTCTCTAGACCAAAGGTGTGGAATCAGGGGATTTCACCGGTACTCGGAAGTTTCAGTTTCTTCCCCGCGTTCGCGTGTCACTCCACTTCCTCTCTCGCGTTCGCACGTCGTTCCGCCCCCGCTCACTCCAACCGCGGCAGGTCTACGACCTCCCCGTCCGCGAACACCGTCGGTTCCGTCAGGATGCCGTCCAGGTGAATCGGCGCGTCGGTGTCGCCGCCGATGGCGTGGTCGTCGCCGATGGCGATGTGGACCGTGCCGGCCGCTTTCTCGTCCAGCAGGACCGAGCCCACCAGCTCCTCGACGGCGACGTTGGTGCCGATGCCGAGTTCCGCCAGGTTATACGCTGCCTCACCCACCTCCTCGGCGGCGTCCTCGATCTCCTCGCGCACCCGGTCGTCCGATATCTCGGTGACGTAGCCGTCCTCGACGTCGAAGCGGAGTTCCCGCCCGTCGAGGCTGCCGTAGGGCATCATCGTCCCGTCGACGACGAAAGTGCCGGTGGCGGTTTCGGGGCTGAGGAACACCTCGCCAGCGGGGAGGTTGGACATCGACCCGGCCTCGTGGACGATGCCGGTGTCGAGGCGCCACTCGCGGGCGCCCGGTTCGAAGGTAATGTCGGTGCCCTGGGGCGACGTCACCCGGATCTCGTCGGCGCCCTCGACCTGTGCGAGGACGTCCCGGCAGTGCTGGGCGATGGCCTCGTAGTCGGCGTCCAGGCCCATCAGGAAGACGGCGTCGGTGATCCCCGGCAGGGTCGCGACGCGGGCGCCTGCGTCTGTCGCGTCGCTCCGGGCGCGGGTGTGGGTCACGCTCTTGGTGGTGGGCGCCAGCACCACGTCGGCGCTGGCCATCGCGGCGGCGACGGGTTCGGGCGGTTCCTCGCCGTGCTGGTCCCCCGGAGGGTAGCGAAGCAGGATGGCGTCGTCCGTTATCTCGCTGGCGACGGCGTACAGCGCCTCGCCGATGGCCTGGCGTTTGTCGTCGGTGACGACGGCACAGGTTTCACCCGGCTGGAGGTCCATGCATTGCTCGACGGCTGTCTCTGCGGGCTTGCGGAGCGAGGAGTTCATGCCGACGACTGGGTTCGGCGGGGGATTAGGTCTTGCGTCCGGGCGGCGACCGGTCGCCGCACCGGGTGGCCGCCGTCGGGCGACGAGATCGATTGATTTCGATATACTCCGATGCGAGTTAAATTGTTGCATCGAAGACGACAAGAAATATACCCGCTGGCCGAGAATCACGGGACATGCTCCGCGTGGGCATCAATGGATTCGGTACTATCGGGAAGCGCGTCGCCGACGCCGTCCGGGCCCAGCCGGACATGCGGGTCGCCGGCGTCGCCAAGCGGTCCCCGAACTACGAAGCCGAGGTCGCCCTGGACCGCGGCTACGCACTATACAGCGCCGCAGACGACGGCGCCACGCCGTTCGAGGACGCGGGCCTGCCCGCCGAGGGCGGCGTCCACGACCTCGTCGTCGAGAGCGACATCGTCGTCGACGCCACGCCCTCCGGCGTCGGCGCCCAGAACAAGGGCATCTACGAGGCCCACGACACCCCGGCCATCTTCCAGGGCGGTGAGTCCGACGACGTCGCCGAGGTGAGCTTCAACGCCCGCGCGAACTACGACAAGGCGGTCGGCGCCGACTCCGTCCGCGTCGTCTCCTGCAACACTACGGGACTCTCCCGCGTCCTCGCTCCGCTGGAGGAGTCCTACGGCGTGGAGAACGTCCGCGTGACCCTCGTGCGGCGGGGCGGCGACCCCTCCGACACCGGCCGCGGGCCGATCAACGATACGCTGCCCGACCCGATCGGAATCCCCTCCCACCACGGTCCCGACGTCCAGACCATCTTCCCCGACGTGAACATCACGACGATGGGCCTGAAGGTCCCATCGACGCTGATGCACACGCACGCGCTCAACGTCAGCCTCGACGCCGAGCCCTCGACAGAGGAGGTGCGCGACCTGTTCGCCGGCGAATCACGCCTGTTCCTCCTGCCTGAGCGCCTCGGCATCGACGGCGCCGGCAAACTCAAGGAGTACACCAGCGACGCCGGCCGGCCCCGCGGCGACGTCTGGGAGAACTGCATCTGGGACGAGTCACTCACCATGGACGGTCCTGACCTCTACCTCTTCCAGGCCATCCACCAGGAGGCCGACGTCGTCCCCGAGAACGTCGACGCCGTCCGAGCCATCGCCGACGTCGCGACGAAGGAAGAGAGCGTCGAGCGGACGAACGAGGCCCTGGGCGTCGGTTCCGGGCTCACCGACCACGCCGTCGACCACGCCAACCCCATCTCCGACGCCGCCAGCGACGACTGACGGCGCTCTCTTTTTCGCGACTGCGACCGATTACGCCAGTTCTTCGAACTCGACGTCGCCAGTTTCGGTGTCCAGGAACGCCACCGAGAACAGCTCGGGCGCGCCGTCGAACGCGATGCCGCCGGGGTTGACCCGTACTGTTCCCTCGAACACCTCGTGGGTCCGCTCGTGCGTGTGCCCGTG
>Ga0075105_1000370_pt1 | contig 24532 bp, 28 predicted proteins | sample AntDeeMetag02WF5_FD_69800 | JGI IMG/M metagenome (GOLD analysis project Ga0075105, IMG submission 69800) | Saline lake microbial communities from Deep Lake, Antarctica - Antarctic Deep Lake Metagenome 02WF5 | ecosystem: Environmental > Aquatic > Non-marine Saline and Alkaline > Saline | place... | reverse complement strand
TCGTGAGCGAAGCGAACGAGGTGGTTCGAGAGACGCGAAGCGCCTCTCGTCATGCGGAAAATCTCTGATTTTCCAGCAGCTCGTCAGAGCTTGCTCTGACGGTGGACTGAAAGGGCGAGGTGGGGTCGGGGAAGCACGGACCCGCAAGCACGCGAGGAACGAGCGCGCGCAGTGGGTCCGCGCGACCCGAGCACGGCGAGGGCTTTCTGATTGTTGGCGGTCTCGTTTCTTTCAGCACCAGCCCAGAAGAATCACCCGTTCACTTCGCACATCAATCGACCGGCTGTTTCAGACGTAAACAGAGATGTAGAAGGGAATTTCGACAGGGCCGACAGACGCTATGAGAAATGGCTTGACGACCGGCTAGTGGCCGTGCGACGAACGAGCGGGCCGCCCTACTCGGGCGTCGGTTCGAGTGCGACGAACTCCATTCCCTTCTCGGCGAGCAGTTCGCGCGCCCGGTCGGTGATAGATGGGGCGACCAGGATGCCCCGGATCTCCGTATCGTCGTGCAGGTCGCGTTCGAGCGCGCCCACGTAGCGGTCGACCTGGCCGACGGCGTCCGGGCCGACCCGGCGCCGTTTCAGTTCGACGACGACGGTCCGGCCGTCCGCGTCCTCGCCGTAGATGTCGACGGCGCCCGCCGGCGTCGCCCGTTCGGTCGAGAGCGGCGTGAACTCCGGTTCGACCAAGTCCGGGTCATCGAGGATGCGCTGGCGGAGGTCCTCCTCGGTGCCGGTGACCGAGAGGTCGGTCGGGTCCGAGACGTCGAAGCTGGCGGCGTGGGTCACCGACTCGAAGCTGACGGTCAGTTCCTCCGCCGGAGTTGGTCGCTCGCTCCGGACGACGACGTGGCCCTCGTCGACGAATACGTCGTGCTCACAGCCCGGCGGCTGCCAGTTCACGGGCTGTTGCCCTTCGTCGGTGTGGACCAGCGCGGAGCCGTCGGGCTTCAGCATGACGTGGCGGTCGCCGGGGCCGAGCGTGCTGGCCGCGCGTCCCTCGTAGTCGACGGTGCAGCGGCCGAACAGCGTCACCATCGCCCCCCGGTCGAGGCCGTCCTGGGCGAGGGCCTGGGCCTCCTCGGGGGTGGGGTGGATGATGGACTGGACCGGCGTGCCGTCGGCGGTCGTCACGTGACGGGATAATCACCCGTCGCCTAAAAAGGACGCGTCGTCGGGCGGGTACAGCGTCGCTTGCACCGACAGCGCCCGGCGGAGCGTCGCCCGGGCGGACTCGCGTGAGAGCGTCCCGTCGGCGACGGCGGTCGACAGCCGAGACTTCGTCTCGACGTACCAGGCCCGGAGCGTCTCCGGGTCGTCGTCGGGGTCGACCAGGACGAGGTCCTCCCCCATCGTCGTCGGATCGAGCGAACAGACGAGATACGCTTCGGCTTCGAGGGATGTCGAGACGACGACCAGCGACTCGTGGCTCGCGTCGACGGCGCCGAGCACCTCGGCTGCGCTCGCGCCGACGGCGATGGGGCGTGGGTCCACGCGCGTCGCGAGGGGTGACTCGTACTCGTTCCGCCGCTCGATGCCGAGGTCGGTCGCGACATCGTCTGCGCCTGTGGGAGGGGCGGGGCCGCCAAGCGGCGTCTTCGGCCCGATAGCGGCCCCGAGAGCTCTACCCCACTGGGCGTACCGGAGGGTGAACGTCCCGTCTGGTCGGCGGTAGGCGACGAGTGCACGGTGGCCCATCGGTGGACGTCGTTGGCCCCCTCATCCGACAAAAAGCCCGGCACGGACTCCGGACGGAAATCGTGCGAATCCCGGTCGACGCGCTCTGCACTCGATCGAGCGAAGCGTCCCTACCGGCAGTACGTCACGGTCACGGTGCCTGCCGGACCGAACCGACGGCCGCGGCGGTCTCGTTCGTCCCCCCCTCTCGCTCGGGTCGCTCGGGGAGCGTGTCGTAGGACCCACCGTCGTCTCCGTCGCGCCAGTGGCCGGCGACGAACTCGCCGTCGTAGGTGACGACGACGGTGTACTCGTCGGGCTGTGCGATGTGGACCGTCGCGTTGTACGTCACCTCGGGGTGGCACACCTGTGCAGTCTCGGTCGGCGTCGGCGTGGGCTCCGTCGCGGTGTCCGTTTCGTTGGCGCTCGTCTCGTTCGTCGCGGTCGCGTTCGCAGCGGTCGCGTTCGCGTCGGTGCCGTCTCCCTCTGTCCCGTTCGGGGCGGGCGTCGCGGTTTCGTTCACCTGCGTTCCAGTTCCGTTCACCGGCGTCGCGGTGGGCGATGCCGTCTCGGGCGTCGGCGTCTCGGTCGGGGTCTGTTCCGGCGTCTCCGAGGTTATCTCCAGGAGATACCGGTCGGGACCGAACTCCTCGAGCGACGCCGAAACCGTCGTGTCGTTGCTGGCGACCGGGAGCGACCGGTCGAGGACGAGGGCTTCGCCGCCGCTGATGTCCTGGCTGACTGCAGACCCGCTCGTGGTGTTCGGGTCGCCACAGTACACGTCTGTCGCCTCGAACGACGCCAGCGTCGCGCCACCGATGCCCTCGGAGTCGCCGCCGAAGGCCGCCGGCGAGGTGTACGCGAGGGCGACGGCGGCGCCGACGAGTAAGAGGCCGAGGAACAGCACGAGGACGTGGTCGCTGTCCATGTTCGCTAGCCGGCCTGACGGCAGATAAGTACTGACACCGTACTGTCGGACGGGGCCGTGACGCTGGGGTTTTGGCGCCCGCGGCCGACGTCGGCGTATGGACGAGCGAATCAGGGAACACGCCGAGGTACTGGTCGACTGGAGCGCCCGCGTCGACCCGGGCGACGACGTCGTCCTCGCGGTAGACGAGGGGGCCCACGACCTGGCCGTCGCCGTGGCCGAGCGACTGGGCGACCGGGAGGCGAACATGCTGGCTACGTACAGTTCGAGCGAGGTAACCCGCGCATACCTCCGGGCCCACGAGGGCGAGTACGAGACCGACCCGGCCTACGAGCACACACTCTACGAGCAGGCCGACGTCGTCCTCGCGCTGAAGGGGACGAACAACACCGCCGGGGCCGCGGACGTCCCCGCCGAGCGCCGACAGGCCTACTCGCGCGCACGGCAGGGGATCCGCGAGGCGCGCCTCGACACGGACTGGGTGTCGACCCAGCACCCGACCAGGGCGATGGCCCAGCAGGCCGGGATGAGCTACGAGGCCTACCGCGAGTTCGTCTACGACGCTACGCTCCGTGACTGGGAGTCCCTGGCCGACGAGATGGCCCGGCTCAAAGACGTCCTCGACGAGGGGAGCGACGTCCGCATCGTCCGTGACGGGCCGGACACCGCCACCGACCTCTCGATGTCTATCGAGGGGCGGACCGCGGTCAACTCCGCAGCCTCGGTCGCCTACGACTCCCACAACCTCCCGTCGGGCGAAGTGTTCACCGCGCCTCACGGCACGGAGGGCGAGGTGACCTTCGACGTCCCGATGACGGTCAACGGCTCCCAGGTCCAGGACGTTCGCCTCGTCTTCGAGGACGGGGTAGTCACCGACTACGAGGCCGCCCGCGGCGAGTCCGTCATCGGCGAGGTGCTCGACACCGACGACGGTGCGAAACGCCTGGGCGAACTCGGCGTCGGGATGAACCGCGGCATCGACCGTATCACGGACAACATCCTCTTCGACGAGAAGATGGGCGGGACGGTCCACCTCGCACTGGGCCGCGCCTACGACGCCTGCCTCCCGGAGGGCGAGGCCGGCAACGACAGCGCCGTCCACGTCGACCTGATAACCGACCTGCGGGAGCACGGGAGCCTGCTGGTCGACGAGGAACCGGTGCTCGTGAACGGCTCGTTCCGGTGGGAAGACGGGTTCGAGCCGTGAACGACGGCTGATAGTGGTGGTTGTAAGCCCTACCGGCGTTCGACGGCACCGGCCACGTCGAACGCCGGTAAAAAGCTACAACCACCACTATGACCTTTTTTCAGGAGTCCGCGCGACGGTCCGACCATGTACGAGCAGTACGTCGACGACGTCGTCTACGAGGAGACCCAGGCAGGGGACGAGGGGTTCGACCTCACGGTCGCCGAAATTCACGAGGTCGTCGAACCCGGCCGGGTCGACTTCGGTGGCGGCGAACTGGAACCGGCTGAAACATCTCCGCACACAAGCGAGAAGCGAAATTCCGACGACGACTACGAGTGGTGGACGTTGCGCGAGGGGCAGTACCTGGTCGAGTACAACGAGTCGCTGACCGGCGAGGCGACGGTCACCCTCCAGCCCCGGACCGAACTGCTGGAGCGGGGCGCCTCCCACCCGACGCTGCACGTCGACGAGTTGCCTCGCGTTCCGCTCTCGGTCGGCGGAGCCGGCATCAGGATCAAGGAGAACGCGCGGGTGAGCACTATCGTCGACGCGGAGGAGTGAGGCGTCGAACCAGGGAAACGCTTATTTTGGACAGATGTAACGTCGAAACATGCAGATCGCCCCGGGTGACCTCGTCCTCTGGTTGTTCGTGGTCGGCGGACTGGCGGCGTTCGCGGGTATCTTCTACTTCGTCTGGGCCGGTCTCAAGCGGGACCACGCCACCGGCGAGTACGACTTCACCTGGGGCGTCGCCATCGTCGCGCTGTTCCTCATGGGGTTCGCGCCGGGCCTCGTCGGCGTGGGCCTGTATCTCACTATCGACCGGGGTTATCCGCTGTACGTGCTAGTCGGGGCCGCCTTCCTCGGCCTCGCCGTCTTCGTCGTCCTCGGGTGGGCGGTGTCGGTCCAGACCGTCGAAGCGGGCGTCGTCACCGTGATGGGTCTCGCCTGAGAACGGTCGACGCTTCGAACGGAGTCGACGGTGACCGGCGCTCTCGCTTCGACGTGTTTTTTAAGCGCGACCGATAGGACACGCACATGGCAGAATTTACGGTCGCAGTCGCCGATCCCGAGGACGGTCAGACGCGCCAGATCGACGTGGACGGACAGGACGCAAACCGCTTCATCGGCAAGGACATCGGCGAGGAGGTCGACGGCAGCGCCGTCGGCCTCGACGGCTACACGCTGGAGATTTCCGGCGGCTCCGACGACGCGGGCCGACCGATGCGCGGTGACGTTCGCGGCGCGGACGTCAAGTCCATTCTCACCGACGGCGGCGTCGGCTACAACCCGGAACGCGACGGCGAGCGCAAGCGCATCACCGTCCGCGGCCGCGAGGTCAGCGACGCGACGGCCCAGATCAACGCCCGCATCTCCGCCCGCGGCGACGAGTCCGTCGAGGACCTCCTCGGCGGCGACGACGAATAACGTGGCCGACCGCCTGCCGAGCGACCACGACGCCGTCGAGACCCACCGCGCGACGGTCTCACAGGTCGGCCGAATGGGTCGCCCGCAGGTCGCGGTCCCCGACTCGGTCGCGGTCGACGAGGGCGAGGTTTTCCGCGTCGTCCTGGACGGCGAGGAGTACCACGGCCGCGTGGAGACGACCCTCGACGGCGACCGGGTGATCCGCCGCGCCGCGGACAACGCCCGCCTCGTCCGCGAGGGAGAGGGGGAGAACCGCCTGGCCGAGTGGTTCGACGACGTCGACGTCGCCTTCGGCGACTCGGTCCACTTCGACGTCGTCACCGAGGGCCACAAGTACGGCCTCCGGTCGCCCGGCAACCGCGCCGTCTACACCGCGACGGACGGGCCCGACTCGTCGCTGGCGGACATCGCGCGCAGCCTCGAGGAGTAACGGCCCGTTATCACCGTAGAATCGCGTTCTCTCGTTTGATACTCGCACGAAACGCTCAATATTACCGCCGCTGTAGCTGGCTCCATCGCCAGGATGTCGGAGTCCATCATCGCTGATTTCGTCGGCAAATTCAACGCCGAGGTGCTGACGCGCGCCGAACCCGTGAAGGGGCGCGTCCTCCTCAGCCAGAAGCGACTGGTTCTCGCTGCCAGGGAAGACGACAAGCTGACGATTCCGCTCTCCAGCATCTTCGACATCGCCGTCGGCCACATTCCGCCGGATCTTGGGGACTTCTTCGACTCGACCGTAACGGTCGCCTTCGAGCGGGGCAACTCCCGCCACGTCGCCGTCGTCGAGGCCGACGACGACAAGATATCCAAGTTCTCGACCGTGCTGTTCAAGGCCATCCTCAACGGCACCGAGACGACAGTCAAGGAACGCGCCCGCGTCGGTGGGCGCGTCACCAGCGAGGAGTACACCACCGCGAAGCTGTTCCTGAAGCCCGGCACCGTCGAGTTCCGCAAACCCGACGGCTCCTTCGAGGTCTCGTTGAAGACCGTCACCGACTTCCAGCGCTCGACCCGCGAGATAGCGGGCTCGAACCGCCCGGCGCTGAACTTCCGGCACATGAAAGACGGCACCGCGATCACCACCGAGGCCGCCATGGCCTCGCCGCGGAAGATGGCCATCCTCGGCCGGTTCCTCCGCCTGGAGTACAGCGACCTCATGCAGGAGATCAAGGACGTCGAACTCACCTCGGACAAGACGGAGATCCTCGTCGCCATGTACTCGACGGGCGACCTCGACGGGATGCCGCTAGCCAACATCGTCAGCGCCGAGGCCTCCGAGGTCACGATGCTCCTCCAGGACCTTGAGGAAGACGGCCTCCTCCAGGACTCGGCCGACGGCCCGACGCTCACGCCCACCGGCGAGGTCGTCGCCAGCCGGCACCTGGAGGACGTGAACGACTAAATTTTACTTCGTCGGGTTTCCTCGCTCACTTCGTTCGCTTCGGGAACCACTCCTTGAAAACTTTAGTTTCAAAAGACCCGGACGTCTCGCTCACTCCGTTCGCTCGCGTCCGGTGTCCACCGGAGTGCCACGACGGTGGGCTCGTCAGAGCGGAGCTCTGACGGTGAAACCGCGCTCGATTCGTTCCCGTGAGCGAAGACGAACGGGTGCTCGGAAGAGCTTGCTCTTCCGGTGCTCGCGCGGTATGCTTGATATTGACCGCAATTCGCCGTAGATACTACTGGTCGGCCATCGCGTCGCTGGCGACGGACCGGCCCCGTGCCTCTAGCTGGACCTCCTTCCGGACGCGCACGTCTTCGAGGATGTCGTTCTCGATGAGGCGCTGGAAGATGTCCTCGACGTCGTCGACGTCCATCCCGACGAAGGAGGGGATCTGGAACGCCGAGACGCCGGAGTACAGCGCCATCAGCACCTCGTTTTCGGCCTGAGAGAGGTCGACGTCGGTCTCGTTTTGTTGCTCGCCACGGCGGACGCACGATTCGAGGACGGCGACGGTCTGGCCGCCGCCCGAGACGTGGGTCTCGACGCTGGTGCCGTCGATGGTGTGTTCGGCCTCGACGACTCGGCGTTTCTTCCCGCGGACGGTCTTCTCGGCGCGCTCGACGGTCCCGACGTCGTCGACCAGCAGTTCGACGAACGTGCCGTTCGCGAGCGCCAGGTTCACAGTGTCGTCCTCGGTCGAGAGTCGCCCCTTCTCCCAGCCGGTGTCCTGGACGACGCCGCCCTCGACGGCGGGGTGTTTGACGAGGACGACGGACTGGTCCAGCAGCGCGCCGTAGAGCTTTCGTTCGAATTCCTCGACGTCGTTGGGGGAGATCAGGGTGACGTTCGACCCGACCTGCAGGGAGAGGTAGCCAGACACCTTGGCGATGGCCTCGTTGACGTTGGTGCCGGACTTGACGCCGCTGACCTCCGAGAGGGCGATGGTGCGCTTGCCCTCGTTGCTCACGAGGACGAGCCGTTTGTTCGAGAGGATCAATCGGCCGTTCAGCCAGTCGACCTCGTTGCGCTTCCGGCCGTCGACGACGACCTGGACGAACTTCCCGGTGGAGTCGGAGAGTTTCTGTTCGCCGTCGCTCATCGGCGACCACCGAGTTTGGAGATGGCGGAGAAGGCCCGCTTCCGGATGGTCTCGTGGTCGGTGTCGTCGATGATGGCGTCCAGCGCCTCGCGGGAGCGCTCGCCGCCGACCTTCCCGAGCGTGAAGATGGCCTGGGCGCGCACCTCGGGGTCCCGGTCGCCGTCTTTGATGATCGCCAGCAGCGGATCCTCGACCTCCTCCCCATCAATCTCGGCGAGGCTCGTCGCGGCGAACTGCCGGAGCATCTGGTCGTCCTCGCCCAGCGCCGTGACGAGGGCGTCGATGACGCGACGGCGTTCCTCCTCGCCGGTGACGCGGCCGAGCAGCCAGGCTGTGTTTCGCCGCTGGGCGCCCTGGGTGCTCTCTTCGAGAATCTCGACCAGCGGAACGACGACGCTGGCGTCGTCGGTCTGGGAGAGTTTCTCGACCACGGTCTCGCGGATATCGTGGCTCAGCTCGGTCGGGACGTTCGACAGCAGTTCGACCAGCGAGTACACCGCCGTCCGGCGGACCGTCGGGGAGTCGTCGCTCAGCGCAGCGACAAGATAGTCGACGGGACGGTCGTTCTCGAAGCTCCCGAACCCACCGACGGCGATCTGGCGGACCCGGTCGTTGTCGTCCTCGTACAGGGGAAGCAACGCCTGGAGCGCCTGGCGGTTGCCGATGCTCCCCAGCGCGTCGGCGGCTTCCCGCCGGACCTCCCCAGACCGGTCGGTCAGGAGCCCCTCCAGGGGATCCGTCGCCCGCGGATCGGCTATCTTGCCGCAAGCGCGGGCCGCACGCGCCCGGACGCGGGGGTCGGGGTCGTCGAAGCAGTTCGCCAGCTTCCCGACGGCCTCGCCCTGTTCGAGCTGGCCGAGCCCGTTCGCCGCGGCCATTCGGAGTTCCGGCACGTCGGCGCCGAGGGCCTCGACGAACGCTTTGGCCTTCACCCATTCGGCGCCGTCGCGGTCGAGGTCGACGCCCGCCACGTTGCCGATGAGTTGCTCGATGGCGTCGCCGCCGAGTTCGTCGAGCGAGTCGACTGCCTTCGCGGCGACGTCGTCGTTCTCGTCCTGAGCCGCCCGGACGAGCGCGCTGACGACGTCTTGCCGGTCGTCGTGGTCGGGGAAGTTCCGCAGGAGTTCCGCGCCCCGGGCGCGCACCCGGTCGTTGTCGCTCTCGCGGATCACACGAATGAGTTCCTGGACGTCCCCGGTCCGTTCGAGTTCGTAGAGGCTCATGTTTTCCGGTAGATCCGGTGTTGCTTGTCGACGGCCTCGAAGGAATCGCGGCAGTCCGCCGGCAACGTCTCCGTCATCCCGATCATGAGGTAGCCGCCCTCGCGCAGGGAGTCGCGGATTGTCTCGAAGATGGGGACCTTGAACTCCGAATCGATGTAGATCAGCAGGTTCCGGCAGAACACCAGGTCGAAGTCCCGTTTTGGCTCGCCGCGGATGAGGTCGTGTTGCTCGAACTCGACCATCCGCCGGACCGGGTCGCGGACCGAAAAGGAGTTCTCGTCCCTGTCGATGTACTCCGCGTAGTCGTCGAGGGGTTCGAGTTCCTCCGCGATGTCCGTCGTCTTCGACGTTTCGTAGGTGGCCGCCCGGGCCTCCCGCAGGATGTCGGCGTTGATGTCTGTCCCGAGGATGGAAATCCGACTGGCGTCGACCTGGGAGTCGTCCAGCGCGAGCATCGCCGCCGAGTACGGCTCCCGACCGTCGGCGGCGGGGGCGCTCCAGAGCCGCACACTTCGATGCTCGTCCGTGAGGTCGCGCAACACCGGCCGGAGGTGCTCCCAGGCGTCGGTGTTCCGGAAGAAGCCAGTGACGTTGATCGACAGCGAGTCCAGTAGCTCCTCGTGTTCGCCATCGTCGCGTTCGAGCAGGCGCTGGTAGGCCGCGTAGGAGTCGCTGTTCGTCCGTCGCATTCTCGCGGTGATGCGCCGGTCGAGGTAGGCGTCGTTGTAGAAGTCCGACTGGAATTCGAGTTCGGACTCGATGTAGCCGAGTAGCTCCCGAAACGTGCGGTCGTCGTCCGCGCTCATAGGGTCACCACGTCGAGGATGTGGACGATGTTACCGTCGCCGAGCACCGCCGTCCCCGAAAGGCCGGCCGTCCCGCTGAGGATGCCTTCGAGGGGCTTGACGACGACCTCCTCCTGGCTGTTGACCGAGTCGCAGTGGAGCGCGACCTGGCGCTCGGACTCGCGGACGCGGACGAGCATGCCGTCCCCGTTCTTCGTCTCGCCTGGGACGTCGAACGTCTCGCCCAGCTGGATGATCGGGTAGATCTCGTCGTTGTGCTTGATGACCTCACGGCCGTTGACGTGCTTGACGTCGTTCGACCGCGTAATCTCGTCGACGTTCTTCAGCGGGATGCCGTACTCCTCGTCGCCGACCTGGACGAAGAGCACCTTCACGATGGCCATCGTCACCGGGAGCCGGAGCGACACCGTGGTACCTTCGCCCTGCGTCGAGTCGACGCTGACCGACCCGTCGAGCTGGGTGACCGTGTCGTGGACGACGTCCATCCCGACGCCGCGGCCGCTCGTGTCGGTTATCTCGTCAGCCGTCGAGAAGCCGGGGTGGAACACGAGGTCGTAGATGGCCGAGTCGCTCATCGTCTCCAGTTCGTCCGCCGACCGGACGCCCTTCTCGATGGCCTTGGCCTCGATAGCCTCGACGTCGAGGCCCGCGCCGTCGTCGGCCACCTCGATGATGACGTGGTCGCGCTCGCGCGACGCACGAAGTTCGATCTGGCCGGTCCGGGGTTTGCCCTGCTGTTCTCGTTCCTCAGGGGTTTCGATGCCGTGGTCCACCGAGTTCCGCAGGATGTGCATCAGCGGGTCCGAAATTTCGGTGAGGATCGTCCGGTCGAGTTCGATGTCCTCGCCCTCGATGGTGAACTCTATGTCCTTGTCCAGTTCGCGCGAGAGGTCCCGGACCAGCCGCGGGAACTTCCCGACGACCTTCTTCAGCGGGATGAGCCGCATGTCCATCACCGTGTTCTGGAGGTTCGCGGTGATCTTGTCGAGCTCGTTGAGGTTCTCGCCGGCGGCCGTCAGGTCGTCCTCGTCGATGGCCCGCCGGAGCTTGATCCGGCTGGTGACCAGCTGTTCGACCAGCCCGTGGAGGTCGTCGAGCTGGTCGACGTCAACGCGGACGGACTTTATCTCGTCGACCTTGTGGTCCGCGGCGGCCTCGGCGTCGTCGGTTGCGCCATCGTCGACACCGGACTCGCCGTCCGAACCGGCGTCGGCCGAGACGTCGTCGGTGACGTCGGTCACGTCGAAGGATTCGATCTTGCCGACGTCGTCGAGGACCGCGCCGGCGGCGTCGTCGTCGTCGGCCGCGACGAAGCAGGCGAACTCGTCGTCGAACCCGCCGTTCTCGACGTCGTCCCGGTCGGGCGAACAGGTCAGGATTTCGAGAGACTTCTCGATCCCTTCCAGCGCCAGCATGGAGTCCACGCCGGCCATGTCCGAGTCACCGATGTCGACGGTCGCCCGGACGACCCGGCCGTCCACGCTATCTGGATCGATGGCCGGCAACGCGTCGGCGTCGGCGGCGTCGCCGGTCTCGCCAGCGGACGCGTCGGCCGCATCAGCACCGTCGCCCGTTTCGGCCGCTTCGTCGGCACCACCGCCGACCGCGACGTCGTCTCCCCCGACGGCCTCGACGCCGTCTTCGAGGACGGTCCGGAGTTGGGCGACGATCGGTTCCGTGTCGACGTCGGCCTGCCCCTCGTCTTCGATGCCGGAGACGATCGCCTCTATCTGGTCGACACCGGCGAAGACGAGATCCATCACGTCGGCTGTGACGTCCATCTGGCCCTGGCGCATCTCGTCTAGCAGGTCCTCGATGGCGTGGGCCAGGTCGGCCCCGTCGTCGAAGCCCATGGCCCCGAAGTTCCCCTTGAGGGTGTGGGCCCGCCGGAAGATGTCCTCCATCGCCTCGGTGTCCGACGGATCGGACTCGAGATCGAGCAGGGAGTTGTTCAACGCCGTGATCGCTTCTTCGCTCTCGCGGATAAACGCGTCTAGATACTGGTCGTCCATGGTCAGGTTACCTCCCGCGTGATCGCGTCGACGATGCCCGCGGAGACGTCGCCGATGGGCACCACGCTGTCCACACAGCCCGTCTCGACGGCCCGTTTCGGCATGCCGTAGACAGCGGACGTGGCTTCGTCCTGGGCCATCGTGTGTCCGCCGACCTCCTTGATCCGACAGATCCCGTCGGCGCCGTCCTCGCCCATACCGGTGAGGATGGCGCCGACGAGTACGTCGTCGACCGCCGCCGCCGCCGTCTCCATCGTCACGTCGACGGCCGGCCGGACGCTGTTGACCGGCGGGTCGTCGGTGAGTTTGACGCGAAGCCGGCCGTTCCGGTAGTTCTTCACGCGCATGTGGCTGTCACCGGCCGCGACGAGCGCCTCGCCGCCGCCGATACGCGCGCCGTCGGTCGCCTCCCGGACGTCGTACGCGCTCCGGGCGTCGATGCGCTCGGCGAATCGGCCGGTGAACCCCTCGGGCATGTGCTGGACGACGAGAACCCGAAGGTCCGCGTCCAGGGGTAGTTCCGAGAGCACGCGCTCGACCATCTTCGGGCCGCCCGTCGACGAACCGATGATGACCGTCGGGTCGGCCGCGTACGACGCGGCGGGGCCGGTCTCGGTACGCGACCTGGATTCGTCCTCGTTACTCCGGGCGACGTCGACCTGGGCGACCGTCGTCACGATCTCGACGAGCTGGTCTTTGAGGCGCGACATCTCCATCGACACCTCGCCGCCGGGCTTCGTGAAGAAGTCCACCGCGCCCTTGTCGAGGGCCTCGAACGTCACGTCGGCGTTCTCGTCGGTGTGGGCCGACAGCATCACGACCGGCGTCGGGTAGTCGGCCATGATACGCTCGACCGCCTCGATGCCGTTCATCTCCGGCATCTCCACGTCCATCGTGACGACGTCCGGTCGGTGGTCCCTGACGGCGTCGACGGCCTCCCGGCCGTTGCGCGCTTCGGCGACGACCTCGAGGCCGCCCGTCTCGAGGATGTCCGAGATGACGCTGCGCATGAAGTGGGAGTCGTCCGCGACGACGACGCTGGTGCGACCGCCGGTCATCGTCACCGGCGACCCCCAGCGAGCACGGTCGACCGGAGGGTCCTGGACGGGTGCATTCGTACACCGAAGTCGGTCGGGGAACCGAAATAAAGACTCCGCCTACGTAATCAACTTTGATAGTCTGGAAGGCATCTTTAAGTCTCCCTGCGGGCTCCTCTCTGTACAGTAATCGCGCGGGCAGGATACTATGTCAGGAACGAAGGGCCAGGTGCTCGAATTCGAACTGGGCGAGGAAACGTACTGTGTCAGCATCGACTACGTCACCGAGATCGTCGACGTCGGCGACCTGACGCAGGTACCGAACACGCCGAGACACGTCGAGGGCGTGATGGATCTGCGCGGACGGACGACCGCCATCGTCAACCCGAAGACCATCTTCGACATCGACGAGGACGGCGCCCAGCGGCGAGTGGTCGTCTTCGACCCGGCCATCGTCGCCGACCAGTCGGCGGCCGGCTGGCTCGTCGACGAGGTCCATCAGGTCGTCCAGGTCGACCCCGAACGCGTCGACGCCTCGCCGGGCGAGGGCAGTGGCGGTTCGATACGGGGCGTCGTCAAGCGTGACGACGACTTCGTCATCTGGGTCGATCCCGCGGCGGTTCACGCCGCCTGATTGTCAGATCCGACCGCCTCGCCCGCGAACGCGCGACTCACCGCGTCGGACCATGAACAAGACTTTTTAACTCACCCGACACACCTCTACGCAATCCCCCAGTTGCGTGCTGTCACCGACTCAACTATGATAGAGCTCACAAAGACGGGCATCGACGGCCTCGACGAAATTCTCAACGGCGGTATCGTGAAGAACTCGACGACCCTGGTCAGCGGGAATCCCGGTGCCGGGAAGTCGATCCTCGGTCTCCAGTTCATCTACAACGGCGTCGACCAGTTCGACGAGAAAGGCATCTACCTCTCCTTCGAGGAAAACGAGAAGGACCTGCGCGAAGCCGCCGAATCGATCGGCTTCGACAAGTGGCCCGACTACGTCGAGAGTGGTGACATCAAGGTCTACGACAAGCAGGTACTGCTCCGTGAGAACGACTTTTCCTCCTCCCTCGAACTTCTCCTCGACGATCTGGAAGACGACGAGTACGACCGCCTCGTTCTGGACTCGCTGGCGATGTTCGAGCTGTTCTTCGAGACCGAACGCGAGAAGCGGACATACCTGTTGAAGTTCACCGACATCCTCCGGGAGAACGAACTGACGACGCTGATGACCAACGAGCAGGGCGCCGTCTTCCCCGACACCGAAATCGGGCTGGAGAACTACCTCACCGACGGGAACATCTACCTCATCCAGACGCCGACGGACTCGGGCGTCAACCGCTACCTCTGGGTGGCGAAGATGCGCAAGCAAAACATCGAGACTGACATCTACCCGATGGAAATCGACTGGGGCGGTATCAACGTCCACGAGAACGCGAGCGCCTTCTCCATGATGGGGGAGGGCGACTCCCCGATATAACCCCCCTACCCGGTTATTATCTGGGAAAACGGGCCGTAGCAGTCTCCTTCGCTGGCCGCGGTGGGGAATCGCGCCGAAGCGGCCATCCCCCAGTATCGGGCGGTATCACCGGCGGTAACTTTATAATAGACAGAATATATCATTTGATAACCGATGGCCTCAGTGGATATTCTGCAAACGCTCGGGAACAAATACAGTGCCGAGATTCTCGACGCCACGGACGAGCCAGCCTCCGCCCAGGAACTCAGCGACGAACTCGGCATCCCGATCGCGACGTGTTACCGGCGTATCGACGAGCTGACTGAACACGACCTTCTGGAACTACACGACAATATCCTCTCGGACGACCGCCGCCGGATCAAGGTGTATCGCCGAAACGTCGAGGAGGTCCGTGTCGACTTCGACGAGGAACTGACGGTCCACATCGAGGAGCGGACGGAAGTGACGAACAAGCTCGACGAGGCCTGGCGGACGCTCTCTGAGAGCTAATCAGCTGCTCACGGAATCCGAATCGGACGCTTCGGGTACCGCCTGCCCCTCTCCTGGATGTCCACCTCGTACCTCTGTTATCTTTCTTCTCGCGCGCGTGCACGCGCGAACCCATGTATAACTTGCCCCGGTCAGGTCGTCCGCGCGCGTCGGTTGAGCGCCCGGCCCGCCCGAACGAGAATCTGTTTCCCATTATCACACGGGATATTTTCGAGGGTGGATTTAATACCGGTAGTTCGAAACCAACTACTCAATGCCGATGATAGAAACCCTCTACGCGATATCCACGCTCGTCTTCGTCGTAGCGGGCCTCACGATGGTGGGGATGGCGATGCGGTCCTACGTCCAGACGTCTCGCCGCGCTATGTTGCACCTCTCGCTGGGCTTCTCGCTGGCCGTCGCCGGAGCGGCCGCGACCATGATCAGCGCGTTCATCACCGACTTCGACGGGGCCCGGTCCCTCCTGTTCGTCAATAGCGGGCTCACGACCTTCGGATATCTCTTCGTCATGTACAGTCTCGTCACGTACGACTAACTCTCGTCGACCGGGCCGCTTCGGCCTGCGACGGTCCGACAACCGACTCTATTTTTAGATATCGATCTTCGGAATCGCAGAACCAATTAATTCCATCTGGCTGATTCAGGCGTTCTTTTCCCCGTTATCGCTCGCTGATCCGAAGTTGTCTGCCAGTACAGTGTGTTATCATCCTCAATAACTGGCCAGATACTCTTATGGGGGGAAAGTAGAGAGTTGATAGCAGAGTCCGGACGGCACCGCGCCCCGGACGCATACGAGATAACCATGTTCGAGAAAATCACAGACAACGAAGACCGAGGCCAGGTCGGTATCGGCACCCTCATCGTGTTCATCGCGATGGTGCTGGTCGCCGCGATCGCCGCGGGCGTCCTCATCAATACCGCCGGCTTCCTCCAGAGTAGTGCAGAAGAAACAGGCGAGCAGTCCAGTTCACAGGTCACTGACCGCCTCCAGGTGGTGAGTGTTGTTGGTGAAGATATTTCATCAAACAGCGTCGGTACTGTCAAATTTACTGTGAAGCGAGCACCTGGCGCTGACAACATCGACTTGGGGACCACTATTGCGCAGTGGGTTGACGATTCGGGTGCGTTCGACTTAACGCACGACCAAGATGCTTCGGCACTCGGCGATTTGACGGCGACCACGTTCATGTCGGGAGATCTTCAAGACGATGATACATCGATCTCCACCAGCGCAGTCCTCAACGATCCCGCAGACCGAGCAATTCTCACGTTCGACGCAGATTCCATCTCCGGCGGTATCAGTGAGGGTGAAACAGTTACCGTTCGGCTGAACACCCAGTCCGGTGGGACGACGACCGTCCGGATCAGCGCGCCAGCGACTCTCTCCGGGAAGTCCGCCGTCTCGCTGTAAACTGTTGACGCAACTTTTCCGTTTTTTCATGTCGTCCCTGAGCGGCAGCGCTCACGCGCTCGAACGGGCGACGGAATTATAGCGGTGTATCACACACGATAGGGCATGGCATCAGGGGAGGACAAACCGAATCCGGAGGATGGCCGCATCCTCTCCCCCGACGAGCTCGACCTCGATGACGACGAGCACGTCGAGCAGATCGACGACGGGCGGTACGTCGTCTCCTCGGACGTCCGGACCGATTCGACGGCGTCGGTCTCACAGTCAGAGCCGTCGCCCGACCGGTCACGGGAGCAACCCCGGCCCGAACCGCAGTTCACCGACACCTCGGTCCACCAGTGGCTCCACGAGAACCTGGAAGACACCAACTCGCAGTACGGCTTCGACGTGACGGCGAAGTTCGACGGAACGGTGAGCCAGCAACAGATGGTCTCGAACGACATCGTCACCGTCTTCGAGAGCCTGATGCTCTGGTACGCTCGTCAGATAGACGCCGACACGCCCGTCGAAGAAGTGCTCGGCATCCTCCTCAGCGAGTCCAACGTTCCCGTCAAGTACCCACCCTCGAGCATTCAGACGCTCGTTCAGGCCGAGGGACTCTCGCCGGACGACTCCATTGCCGACCTCCTCGCGGCAGTCGGGGAGGACGGCGGTGTTCAACGCTGAGAATTGGGGCCGAACCTTTTAGCGCGTCTCCGGGTACCCTCTGACAAGATGACGAGTTTGCGGACCCTGGAGTGGGGCGTTGTCGGCCTGGTCGTCCTCGCGCTCGTCGCGTCGAGCGCCGGGCTCGGGAGCGACGGCGTGACCGGCGTCAGTTCGGCAGGCGTCACGTCGGCGGCCGTGGGCGACGGGACGGCGGACGTGTCGGTGGTTTCGCTGTCCAGCGACCGCCTCCGGATCGACGACGGCCGGTTCGGGACCGGTGTACAGTACCTCCGGATCCCCGACGTTCGCGTTCGCGTCGGCGCGGTCGACGGCGACCCGCGAATCGTCTACCGGGTCGAAGTACCGGCGCTCGACGTCGACGAGGCGGCGACGAAATCTCTCACTACCCGGGACGGCCAGACGGTCACGGTGCGGGGCGTCGACCAGGCGTTTGCCCCCGACGAAATCACCGCCGACCGGTACGACGCGAGGGTCACGGTCCGGGTCCAGAGCTTCGACGTCGACGAGACGGTCGTCTCGGCGAACGAGACCGTGGCGGTGGACCGATGACCGACGTCGCGGCGGTATTTGACAGGTATCTCGCGGACGAGGGCGACTGGCGGTCGTCCCGTCACGCCGTCGGCCGCGTCGCCTTCGGCGACCGGACCGGGCTGGCGCTCTGGTTCGGGATGGTGGTCGCGCTCGGCCTCACCTGGCGCGTCGGCTTCTTCATCACGGACTCCTATGCCATCGCGAACGCGCTTTTCAACGTCGCGGACGGCCGTCTGGCGATCACCGAAATCCAGTACTCGCTGACGCTGGGTTCCCAGCCAGGCCTGCACGAGTCCGGCGGGAAGCTCTACGGCCGAAACTACGGCCAGGTGTTTCTGGCGCTGCCGGTGGTCTGGGGGCTTCAGGCCGCGACGGTGCTCGTACCGCTCCACCTCGTCCTCGCTGCCGGCTGGAGTCTCGCCATCTTGGCGCTCGCTCGCCAGGTTGCGACGATACTCGACCGGTCGTTGGTCCGTGTCGTCGGTGTCGTCGTCGCACTCCTCGGATTCGGCGTGAACGCCCTCTCGCCGACGCCGCTGCAGCCGGACCTGCTCCACCTGGCCGCGCTCCAGTTGAGCACGGTGTTCGCGGCGGCTTTCGGCGGCGTTCTCTTCTACCGGCTCGTCGGTGTGTTCCACCACCGGCGCGTCGCCGTCGCCGCCGGCGTCGCTGTCGTCCTGGCGTTCCCCATCGGCTTCTGGGCGTCCATACCCAAGCGCCACGTCCTGGTGGCGACGCTCCTAATCGGGTCGGTGTACTGTTTCGCCAGGAGCCGGCAGGCTACCGGCCGGCGCGCGTACATCGCCCTCGCGGGCGCGTACGTGTTCGTCTCGCTCGTGGCGTGGGTCCACGCGTTCGAGGGCCTGTTCGCACTGGCGGCCCTCGGGACGGTCGACCTGCTCACTGGCGGTCTCAGGGACCGGAAGCGACTCGCCGTCGTCGCCTGCGGACTGATCGTGGGCCTCGCGCCGATGTTTCTGACCAACATCCTCATCGCGGGGAACCCGCTCGAACCGCCGCGGATGCTCCCGAACCAGGGATCCGGCGGTGTCGAACTCGCGCCAACTGGAGAGGTGCTGTCCACCGGTAGTGGGAGCGGCACATCGGGCGATGGGGGCAGCGGTGGTTTGCTTGGCTCTGGTGACGCAGGTGGGGGAAGTGAGGCAGGGGGCGGTGGTGGCTCCGGCGACGGCGCCGGGTCGGGCGGCGGTGGCGGGAATCCCCTCGCCGTTCTCGCCCCACTGCTGGCGCCGGTACTCGGCCCGCTCCAGGGCGCCGTCGACAAAATCGGTTTCATCCTCGGATTCGTCGTGTTGACGGTCGAATCCGGCCTCGCGGTCCTCTCGGACCCGGAGCGCCTCTGGCACGTCTTCGGCCGAAGCGGGCGGATCCCTGGACTTAGGCACTGGATAAACCACCACGAGATGATCGACCTCACGGTCCTCGAGAGCGCGCCGTTGCTCGGTGGCCTCCTCGCGCTCCCCGCGGTGGTCTACCGGTCCGTCGTCGACCGGTCCCGGGCGGACGCCGTCCCGCTACCCTGGACGCTCTCGCCGCGCCGGCAGACCGACCTGCTGGTCGTCGCGTTGGCCGTCTTACTGACGGTGATCTACCTGTCGCGATTGCCGCTCTTCTCGACCATAACGGTTCGCTACATCGTCTACGCGCTGCCGTTCGGGCTGTACGGGGTCGTCAGGCTCCCACCGGTTTCCGAAGCCGTGACGCGGGCGCCGAGGCGGGTCGGCTGGACGTACCTCGTGGCGACTGTCGGCGGCACCGCGGTGGTCGTCGTGGTTCTCGCGTTCGCGGACGTCGCCGTCGGCGAGGCGATGCAGTTCCACGCGCTCGTCAATCTGGGGACCGCCGGGTTGCTGGCGCTCTGCATCGGCGGCCGCGCGCTCGTGCCGGAACGAGTCGAAGTTCGGTGGGTCGCGACCCTGCTTGGCGTCACCGCTGGGGCGACGACGGCGTTTCTCCTCCTGGCCGGGGTCGAGTACTTCCAGTACGGCCCGTACGCGCTAGGGGTCGCCCGGGAACTCTCGGCAGCGATCCCGCTGTTCTGAACGGGCCCACCGGGGCACGTTCGACGCCGTCGTCGATCGAATATCAGCGCCGATAATTTAGAGGAAGAGTTTATCTGGATGATCACGGTATCGATTTAGTGATAGGCATGCCAGAGGTACTGATCGCGGACGATTCGGAGTTTATGCGCAATCTCCTTCGGGAGATTCTCGAAGAGGACCACACCATCGTCGGAGAGGTCGAGAACGGCGTCGAGGCCGTCGAGGTGTACAAAGAACAGGCCCCCGACCTCGTGATGATGGACATCGTGATGCCCATCCGCGACGGCATCGAGGCCACCGACGACATCAAGAGTGACAACCCCGACGCCAACGTCATCATGTGCACGAGCGTCGGGCAGGAAGAGAAGATGAAAGAGGCGGTTCGGGCCGGCGCCGACGGCTACATCACCAAGCCGTTCCAGAAACCCAGCGTGATAGAAGCCATCGAGGACGTCGTCCCTTCGTGAGATGAAAGTCGACATCCAATCGCTGGGGACGTTCAACCAGCTCGCACACGAGGGCGCCACGCAGGCGACCGAGTCGCTGGCACAGCTGACCGGCATCGACGCCGTCGTCGACATCACGAAGATCACGCTGATGAGCCGCGCCGACGTCGGCGAGGAGCTCGGCGACGACGAGTTCGTCGGCGTCCAGTTCGACTTCGACGGCGCGCTGCAGGGCCAGACCGTGCTGGTGTTCGAGTCCGGCTCGGTCGGGACGTTGATCGAGGCGCTCGTCCCCGGCGACGCCGACGAGGAGATGGCACGGAGCAGCGTCGGTGAGGTTGGGAACATCATGATGAGCGGGTTCATCGACGGCTGGGCGGACTACCTGGAGGCGACCATCGACCATAGCCCGCCGGAGTACATCGAGCGGACCGGCGCCGACGTCCTCCCCGAGGCCCCGGCGGACGAGGAAGACGAACAGATCTTCGTGTTCAAGTCGTCGATCGAATGGATCGGCGAGTCCGTCAACTTCTACATCTACATGTTGCCGGAGTACGACCCGCTGGCGGGCCTGATGAGCGAACTCGGCGACCCCGAGCAGGACGCCATCCCCATCGATAAGCTGGAAGTGTTCAACGACATGACCACGCAGGGGACGGAGAAGGCCGCCCAGAACGTGGAGATGATGACGGGCATCGAGACGACGGCGGAGGTCACCCAGATCAGCTTCGCGGCCATCGAGGACGTCCCCAGACAGATCGGGACGGAAACGTACGTCGGGACGGTCGTCGAGTTCACCGGGACCCCCAGCGGCTACCTCATGGTGCTGTTCGACGAAGTGTCGGCGCGGAACGTCGCCGACGCGCTCATGCCGACAGACGCTGAGGGGACGGAACTGACCGATGCACACAAGTCGGCTATCGAAGAACTGGGTAACATCATGACCAGCGGGTTCGTCGACGGCTGGGCCAACGTCCTCCAGACGTCGGTCGAGCACACGCCCCCGAAGCTGGTTCACGACATGGGTCGTGCCATCGTCGACCCGCTCGCGGCCCAGGTCGGTCAGCATCAGGAACACGCGTTCATCATCGACTCGACGATGAAGACCGACGAGATCGAGTTCCAGAGCGAGATCCACGCGCTCCCGAACGAGGCCGAACTGCGGGCGGCCCTGGAGGCCCTCGACGTCGACCGCGCCGACGAGACCGAGGCGGACGCCGAACAGCTGTTCAAATAATGAAGGTATACGACGGGAGTACAACCGGTGGGAGCACCGAGATGCCGACCGAGAAGAAGAAAGTCGGCATCGCGGAGTACGAGGTGACCACCAGCGGGGCCGTCCTCACCACCAGCGGGCTCGGTTCGTGCATCGGCGTCGCGCTGTACGACGGGAGGGCCGAGGTCGCCGGGCTCGTCCACGTCATGTTGCCGACGGCGGCGGACACCGACGGGAACCGGGCGAAGTTCGCCGACACGGGCGTCGAGGTACTCGTCGAGGCGATGGAGGACCGCGGCGCCGACCGCCGTCGCATCACGGCGAAGGTCGCCGGCGGGAGCGACATGCTCGACTTCTCGGAGAACGGTTCCTCCATCGGGTCCCGGAACCTCGACAGCGTCCGCGAGACCCTCGCGACGTTCTCGATCCCGGTCGAGGGCGAAGACGTCGGCGGCGACCACGGGCGCTCGCTCAAGCTCGAGGCGGCCTCGGGCGACCTGGTCGTCAAGAGCGCGAGCCAGGACTCGACCACGTTATAGGCGCTGAGAACTCGGGCAACCGACTGAACGCCACAGCTGTATCTCTCCTGTACCTCTCCTGTAACTTCTATCGGCCGCGGCGACTGACGGCGCTGCCACGTATCGCTCCGAGATCCGCCACGCCTCGGGTTTCGGGATGGACGGAAGCAGCTTCGTCTGCTTCTCGGCAGACCGCTCAGGGACAGTTGATGAATATCTGGGAAGTATATTATCAGGATTGATACGACGGCCGGAATGTTGAAGGGTAGGAGGTAGCATTGTACTGGATAATGAGTAGTACCGCGATTGTCCCGGCACTACAGGTGGCCGTCCCCGAGGGGACCGCTATCGCGCCCGCCATTATCATCTTGCTCACGAGCGGGCTCGTCGGGATGAGTATCAAGAACATGTTCGACTCCATCCTCTCCGACGAGGACGACGGCGACGGTGGCGGCGGCGGGGAAGAGATGGCCGACGGCGGTGGGCTGATGGCCGAAGACGGCGACGACGACTTCGGCGACCTCGGCGGCCTCGGCGGCGACGAGGGTGGAGACGAGATGGACGGGTTCGGCAGCGACGAGTTCGGCGACATGGACGAGGCGGCCGGCGCGGACACCGACGAACTCGACCACCGCCTGGACGAACTGGAAAACGAGGTCGGGTCCCTCTCCTCGACGGTCAGCACCGTTCGGACGGAGAACGAGCAGATCAGCGAGTCCGTCGACGAAGTCCAGGAGAACGTGCGGAAGCTGCTGGACATCTACGAGATGGTCACCCGCGGCGTCAATCCCTTCGCCGACGACATCGAGGCCGGAATGGGCGGCGGCGGTGGCATGGCCGGTGAGAGCTCCTTCGGCCTCTTCGACGACGGCGACGACGGTGAGAGCGAGGAAGAGGACATCGACGACGGCATCGCCAACGCCGACGCCGAGGGCTTCTTCGACGAGGACCTGGTCGAGGACGACGACGGCTCCGGCGGCAACGTCGACGACGTGTTCGGCGACGACGACGGCGACGATGCCTTCGAGGACGACGGCGGCAGCTTCGACGAGGAGTTCGATGACGACTTCGACGAGGGCGGCGATGGCGACGACCTCGACGGCGGGGACGGCGGCGGCGACGGCGGCAAGTCGTTCCAGGAGCTCAAGGACGAGTACGACTCCGGCGACGCCGAGTGGGCCGAGGGCGAAGCCCCCGACGACGGCGAAGCCCCCGACGACGGCGAGGCGGACGACTTGGACGACGGCCTGGCGGGCGACGAGCTGTTCGAGGACGACGGCTTCGAGGACGAGGAGTTCGAGGATGAGGCGTTCGACGACGTCGTGGACGAATCCCCGACTGACGACGAACCGGCCGCGGCCGAAGCGGAACCTGACGCTGGGTCCGCCCAGCCGACCACGTCGGAAGCCCCGGCCGAGACGGCGACTGAACCGGAGACGACCGACGAACCGCCGGCTTCCGAGGAAGAGGCTCCGTCCGGACCGGAGACCGCTGCGACGACGGATTCGACCGCGACAGATGGCGGAAAGCCGTACCTCGCCGCGCTGCCATCGGGCTTCGCCAGCGACCTCATCGTCGTCGAGTGGCTGGAGTTCCTGCTCCAGCAGGCCGGCCACCGCGAGGCCGCCCGCGCCATCGACTACTACGAGACCATCGACTGGATCGACGAGGCCGTCGCCGACGACCTGCAGGAGGTCCTGCGCGGCTTCGACGACGTCGGTGGCGGCGACGGCGGGCTGACCATCGACCACCACACGCGGAGTCTCCAGTACATCAGCCAGCTGGACGACGACAGCGGCCAGGCGGTCGCCCTGTCGAAACTCGTCGGAGGGGGTGCCGATGGGCTTCAGCGTTAGCGGCTCGGCGGCGATCATCTTCGCGGCGATGTTCGTCGGCTTCGGCATGTTCCACTCGGCGACCGTCAACGGGTTCGAGACGGTCTCGGACGCCCAGCAGGACCGGACCGACCGGACGCTCGTCCAGCAGAACACGGCGATCGAGATCTGGTCGGCGACCTGGGACGGCGGGGCCGGCGAGCTCACGGTCCGGGCCAACAACACCGGGTCGACGGAGCTCTCGGTCGACGAGGTCGACCTGCTGGCGGACAACAGGTACGTCCGCGGATACGACACGTCGGTCGGCGGCGACGGCGCGACGAACCTCTGGCTCGCCCAGGAGACCCTGGAGATTACCGTGACGAGCCTCGACGCGGACCCGGGCCGGGTCAAGCTGATCACCGGTCCCGGCGTCGCCGTGACGGCGTCGACGGCGGAGGTGGCCTGACGTGGCGAGCGTCTCCGCGTCGCACCTGATCCTGTTCATCGCGAGTATGGTCATCGCGGCCAGCGTCGCCGGCGTGTTCACCGACACGGTCGGACGCCTCGGCCAGGCGATATCCGACCAGGGCCTGGACGTCTCGGAGAACGTCCGGACCGACGTGGAGATCATCTCCGACGCGGGCAGCGACGCGGTCTACAACGACTCGACCGGCAACATCACGCTCTACGTGAAAAACACCGGTTCCGAGACGCTACCGGCGCGGGCCGACCGGATGGACCTGTTCGTCGACGGCATCTTCGAGACGAACGTCGAGGCGACGCTGCTCGAGGACGGCGTCCAGTGGCGCCCCGGCGGCGTGGTCCGACTCGATATCGCGCATTCGCTCGACCCGGACACGGACCACCGGGTGAAGCTGATCGTCAACGCGGACGAGGAGGTGTTCAAATTCCGATCATGAGTGTCGCACGCAACGATCTGTTCTCGCTCGGGCTAGACGAACACGACCGACTGAACGCCGAACTCGGCGGCGGCATCCCGCCGGGGAGCATCATCCTCGTCGAGGGTGACTACGGGGCCGG
>Ga0075105_1000369_pt1 | contig 24570 bp, 19 predicted proteins | sample AntDeeMetag02WF5_FD_69800 | JGI IMG/M metagenome (GOLD analysis project Ga0075105, IMG submission 69800) | Saline lake microbial communities from Deep Lake, Antarctica - Antarctic Deep Lake Metagenome 02WF5 | ecosystem: Environmental > Aquatic > Non-marine Saline and Alkaline > Saline | place... | reverse complement strand
ACAGGTTTCTTACCAAATCGTCGTTCAGGGAACACTCTTGGCGGTTCTCGCCGTCTGTGAACACATGGCAACGGAGTACGTCCCCGTCGCCGACGTCGACGAGTTACGCGAGGCGGGGCGCGACGTCGTCTCGGCAGGCGGGCGTGCAGTCGCACTGTTTCACCACGAAGACGAGATTTACGCCGTCGACAACCGCTGTCCCCACATGGGCTTTCCCCTCTCGAAGGGAACCGTCGACGACGGCCTGCTGACGTGTCACTGGCACCACGCCCGCTTCGAACTGGCCTGCGGCGACACCTTCGACGTCTGGGCCGACGACGTCCAGACGTTCCCGACGGAGAGACGCGACGGCGAGGTGTACCTCGACCCGGACCCCGAACCGGACGTCCCGCCGGCCACGCGCTGGCGCAACCGGCTCGTCGACGGCATGGGCGAGAACCTCGGCCTCGTCGTCGCGAAGAGCGTCATCAATCTAAACGACCTGGGTGAGGGCTTCGAAACGCCCCTGGAGACGGCCGTCACCTTCGGGACGAAGTACCGATCCTCGGGCTGGGGGCGCGGGCTGACGACGCTTGCCGCGATGGCGAACCTCTACGACGACGTGGCCCACGACGAGAAACTGCGGGCGCTGTTCGTCGGCATCGGTTCGGTGGCGGACGACTGCGCGGGCGAGCCGCCGCGGTTCGCCCAGTACGAACTCGGCAACGCCGACCTGTCGAAGGCACGCCTGAAGTCCTGGTTCCGGGAGACCTGTGAGGTGCGAGACGAGGACGGCGCCGAGCGCTGCATCAGGACGGCGGCGAACGTCCTCCCGTCCGAGGACGTCGCCGAAATCGTCGTCGCCGCTGTGACGGACCACCTGTACGTGAACGCCGGCCACACGCTCGACTTCGTCAACAAGGCCTTCGAGACGCTGGACCACCTCGGCTGGAATCACGCCGACGACGTGCTGGCGTCGGTCGTTCCCCAGATCACCGACGCGAGTCGGGCCGAGGAGACGTCCGCCTGGCGCCAGCCGGTGGACGTCGCCGCGCGCTGTTTCGACGCGTTCGAATCCCTCGACGACCTCGTGGCGGCGGGCGAGGGCACCACCTGGGAGCGCCCCGACGGCTTCGTCGACGTGCTCCTCGACGACGACCCGGAGGCCATCGTCGACGCCCTCCAGGACGCGATTCGCCACGGCGCGACGAGCGAACAGCTCTCCCGCGCCGTTGCGCTTGCGGCGACGCGCCGGGTCGCCCAGTTCGCCACGAGCAACGAGTTCTCCGACTGGGACACGGTTCACCACACGTTCACCTACGCCAACGCCGTCTTCCAGCTCTCCCGGCGGACCGACGCCGTCGAGGTGTACCGGGCCTGCTTCGACGGCGCGACGGCGGTGTACCTCGACCGGTTCCTGAACCAGCCTGCCGCACCGATTCCCGACATCGGCGACGGTGCGTCGGACGCCGACCCCGAGTCGATTCGCGAGAACCTGCTTGCGACGTTCGACGAACAGGGACGGGTCGAAGCGGCCGCTCGACTCGTCAACGACCACTTCGAGGCCGGTGGCGACGCCGCCGTCCTCGAACAGACGCTCGGCGAGGGCCTGCTGCGCGAGGACGCGGGCTTTCACACGCTCCAGAACGTCGAGGCGGCCTTCCGTCAGTTCGACGCGGCCGAAACGGAGCGCGAGCGCCGGCTACCGATGGTCGCGACGGCGCGATATCTGGCCGCCCACTCCCCGACCCGCCGGGAGCGCGAGCAGACGTTCACCATCGCCAGACGGCTCCACCGTGGCGAGTCGATTCACGGGGAATCGTAGAACGCGGAGACTACCGATTCCAGGGGGCGTCGTCGTACTCGACGTGGCGGTCCTTGCGTTCGATACCGTCGATAGCAGTGAGGTCCTCCTCGTCGAGTCGCAGGTCCTGGCTAGCCCAGTTGTCCGCGATGTGGTCCTCCGTCGTTGCCTTCGGAATGGCGACGACTTTCTCCTTCGACCGCAGCCACGTGAGGCTGACCTGCGCTTCGCTAACGCCGTGTTTCGCCGCGACGTCCTGGATTTCGGGAACGTCGAACACGTCGCCGCGAGCCAGCGGTGAGTATGCGACGATTTGGTAGTCGTTGGCCTGCGCGTGGGCGACCAGCTCCTCCTGCTGGAGCAGCGGGTGCATCTCCACCTGATTCGCGAACAGCGGTTCGTCCAGCACGTCGATGGCTGTCTCGACCTGCCGGGGCTCGAAGTTCGAGATGCCGACGTGACGGGTGACTCCCTCTGCAACCAGGTCGTCGAAGGCCGACAGCGTCTCCTCGGGGTCGTAGTCTCCGAGTGGCCAGTGGACGTACAGCAGGTCGAGGTACTCCACGCCCAGGCGGTCGAGACTGCCCTGCGCCGTCTCGACGACATCGTCGTACGCAACCCCCGTCGACTCGTAATGGACCTTCGTCGCGAGGAAGACGTCCTCACGGTCGACGTTCGCCCGCGCGATCCCGTCGCCGACGTGCTCCTCGTTGCCGTAGGCCTCGGCCGTGTCGACGTGTCGATACCCCATCTCCAGGGCCGTCGTGACAGCGTTCGCGCACGCGCCGGGGTCGGTGTTCTCCCAGGTCCCGATGCCGACCGGTGGTAACTGCGTCATACGTACGGGATCCATTCGAAGAACAATGGGCGTTGTTGTTCACTTCCCCGCGGCTGGGCGCGTTGCCCGACGCGACCGACACGTGTGACGGACCGACGATCAGCGGACGATGGTGACGGGGACCCGCGATCGCTTCGAGACGGTCTCGGCGACGTTTCCGACGAGAAACCGATGGGCCGCGCGCTGCCAGTCTTGGCCGTGTGCGCCGATCACTATCGCGTCGTACCCCTTCGGCACGCTCCACGATCTTCCGGGCCGGGTGGCCCGAGACGACGACAGTGTCCACCTCCCGCCCGCGCTCGTCGGCTATCTCGCGAGCGCGCTCGAACACCGGGCCGGCACGTTCGGCACTCGCCTCGTCGAAGTCGTCTTCCAGGACGAGCCCCATCGCCTCGCCCATCATCATCGAGGGAACCCCGACGACGTGCAAGACCGTCACGTTCGCGTCGGGATGATTGTCGAGTGCGTACTTCAGCGCCTCCGCCGCGTGGTCGGAGTCGTCCATCGGAACGAGGATATCGGAGAGCAACTCTGCAGAAAGGGCGGGCAGCCACCTAAGTCCCGCCCCGGTCGGACCAGGACGGCCGACTGGGGGGCGACCCCCTGGTGAGTCGACGAGAACGACTCGACTCGTGTTGCTCGTCGTCGTCTTCGACCAACTGAAACAGGCTCGCTACGCTCGCTTTTTCAGACACCGATACACTCACTGCGTTCGTCTATCGAGCCGACGAGGACGACTCCTCGTGTTACTCGTCGTCGTCCTCGTCGACGTCTTCGAAGTCGGCGTCCACGTACTCCTCGCCCTGGCCGGCCGCACCGCCGGCGCCCGCCGCACCGCCGGGACCGGCGCCGCCCATGCCGCCCATACCGCCGGCACCAGCAGCGCCCGCACCGGCGCCCGCAGCGCCCTCGGCGGCCTGCTCCTGGTACATCTGCTTGCCGATCTCCTGAAGCTGTTCGGTGAGGGCTTCGGTGACCTCCTCGTAGTCCTCCGTGTCGGCGTCTTCGTCTTCGAGGGTCTCCTGGACGTCGTCGATGGCTTCTCCGATGTCGGCGATGAGGTCCTCGTCGACGTTCTCTTCGTTCTCCTCGATGAGGGTCTCGGCGCGGCGGACCGAGGCCTCGGCCTCGTTGCGGGCCTCGATGCGCTCGCGGCGTTCCTCGTCCTCTTCGGCGTGCTGTTCGGCCTCCTCCTGCATCTGATCGATCTGGTCGTCGGAGAGGCCGGCGCCGCCCTCGATAGTGATTTCTTCGGAGTTACCCGATCCCTTGTCCTCGGCCCCGACGTTGACGATGCCGTTCTCGTCGATGTTGAACGACACCTCGATCTGGGGGGTGCCGGCGGGGGCTGGCGGGATACCCGAGAGGGCGAACTCGCCGAGCAGTTCGTTCTCCGCGGCGATCTCTCGTTCGCCCTGGAAGACGCGGATCTGGACCTGGGTCTGGTTCGCGCCGGCGGTGGTGAATATCTTCGACTCCTCAGTCGGGATAGTAGTGTTCTTCTCGATGAGGCGCTCGAAGAGGCCGCCCTTGACCTCGACACCGAGCGAGAGCGGCGTGACGTCGAGCAGGACGATGTCGTCGACGTCGCCGGAGAGGACGCCGCCCTGGATGGCCGCGCCGAGTGCGACGGCCTCGTCGGGGTTGACGTTCTTCTTGGGCTCCTGCCCGGTGAGGTCCTCGACCTGATCCTGGACCTGGGGCATGCGGGTCGAGCCACCGACGAGGATGACCTCGTCGATGTCACCCTTGTCGTAGTCGGCGTCGGCGAGGGCCTGTTCGGTGGGTTCGACGGTCCGCTGGACGAGGTCCTCGGTAATAGACTCGAACGTGGCTCGCGTGACCTTGGTCTCGAGGTCGAGCGGGCCGTCGTCCGTCGTCGCGATGAACGGGAGGTTGACGCGGGTCTCCTTGCGCGAGGAGAGTTCGATCTTCGCCTCCTCTGCGGCGTCCTTCAGGCGCTGGAGGGCCTGCCGGTCGTCGCGGAGGTCGATGCCGTGTTCCTGCTCGAACTCGTCGGCGAGGTAGTCGATGAGCGCCTCGTCCCAGTCGTCGCCACCGAGGTCGTTGTCCCCGTTGGTCGCGACGACTTCGTAGACGCCGCCGCCGAGGTCGAGGATGGAGACGTCGAAGGTCCCGCCACCGAGGTCGTACACGAGGACGGTCTGGTCGGAGTCGTCGTCGAGGCCGTAGGCCATCGCGGCCGCCGTCGGCTCGTTGACGATGCGCTCGACCTCGAAGCCGGCGATTTCGCCGGCGTCCTTCGTGGCCTGGCGCTGCCGGTCGTTGAAGTACGCCGGGACCGTGATGACGGCCTTCTCGACGTCGTCGCCGAGGTACTCCTCGGCGTCGTGTTTGATCTTCTGGAGGATCATCGCCGAGACCTGCTCGGGCGTGTACTCCTCGCCCTCCAGTTCGACCGAGTAGTCGTCCTCGCCCATGTGGCGCTTGATGGACTGGATCGTCTGGTCGGGATTCTTGACGGCCTGGTTCTTCGCGGGCTTGCCCACGAGGCGCTCCCCGTCGTCGAACGCGACGACGGACGCGGTCGTGCGGTCGCCCTCGCTGTTGACGATAATCTCGGGGTCGCCCCCCTCCATGACCGCGAACGCGCTGTTCGTGGTCCCGAGGTCGATTCCGAGAATCTTGTTGCTCGCCATCTTGTCTGCCTCTATCCAGTTGTGCCGGTTAAAAGTTGCTAGACGCGACGAACGCGAACGAGCCGGAGGGGGTCGCCTCCGTGCGGTTTGACGGTTCTCCGACCTGTGTGACCGGTGGGTATATACAGCCGCGCAAACCGACCGTTCTCGGGTCAGTCGCCGGTCTCGAATCGGGCGATCACCGGCCAGTGGTCCGACGGGGAGCGCCAGTTCGCCGCGCGGTCGGTGAGGACGGCGTGCGTCGTCGCCGACAGTGAATCGCTGGCGAAGACGTAGTCGATCCGCTTGCCTTTCTCCCGGTCGTAGCCGTGGTAGGTCTCGAAGGGGCCATACGGTCGCTCGACGTACTCGCGCACGTCCTCGAGCCCGTCCGCGAGTATCTCGTAGGCCCGAGAGCCAGGCCGGCAGTTGCAGTCGCCGGTGAGGATCACCGCCCCGTCGTGTTCGGCGAAGCGGTCCCGGAGAATCTTCGCGCTCTCCGCGCGGGCGCGCTCGCCGTCGACGTCGAGATGGACGTTGTAGTGGTGGAGGGTCTGTCCAGTGGACGCCACCTCGACGGTGACGTGCGTCGCCAGCCGCGGGAGCGTCGCGTCCCAGGCCGGTCGTCGGTCGGTCCGGTCCGGCGCCAGCCAGAACGTCTCCTTATCGACGATGGCCGCCCGGTCGCGGTGGACCCCTATCGGCGTGTGCTCGCCGATGTCGCGGTCCTCACCGAACCACTCGTACTCGGGGAGCAACTCGCGTATGTCGTCGGTCTGCCCGAGCCAGCATTCCTGGAGTCCGACGAGGGTCGGCTCGTGGTACCTGATCAATCCGGCGACGTCGGCGACCCGGTCCAGCCACTCGACGGCGACGTCTTCCAGCCCCTCGTAGAGGACGTTGAAGGTGAGGGCCGAGAGTGTCACGGCTCACAGTACGGCCGCGTCGCCTATTCCTCTTGCGCCGACTGCCGACGACGAGGCACCCTCCGACGAGCCTGCCAGCGACGACTGCCGCGGTGGTCGCTGGCTGGACCCACCTTTATGTGGCACCTCGGGCTTGACTTACGAGAGCAATGACGATCACAGCCGACCAGCGTGAACGCCTCGAACGCCTTCACAGCGCACTGGTGAACGACGTCACCGACGAGATGGGGATCCGTGACAACGTCATTCCGGGGACCCGGATCCGGCCGGTCTGGTCGCGCGAACCGACTGTCGGGACGGCTCACCCCGCACAGCGCGTCGAAATCGGCTATCGAGAGGGTGAGGACGACGAAGACGACGACCAGAACGCGGAAGACATCGACTTCTTCCAGTACCTCGAGGCCGTCGAGGAGGGCGACTTCGTCGTGATGGCCGCGCCGAAGGACACGGAGGTCGGCCTCTGGGGCGAACTCCTGAGCAGCATCGTCCAGGAGAACGGCGCGACCGGCGCGCTCATCGACGGCCCGACGCGGGACTCACGGCTCATCGAGGAACACGAGTTCCCCGTCTGGTCTGACGGCCACAGCTCCATCGAGTCGTTCGGCCGCGTCAGCTTCCGCGAGTGGGACGTCCCCGTCGAAATCCACGGCGTGACCATCGCACCCGGCGACGTGATCTTCGCCGACTACGAGTCCATCGTCGTCCTCGACCCCGACATCGTCGACGAGGTCATCGAGCAAGGCGAGGAAGAACTGGCCACCGAGAACCAGGTCCGCTCGGACATCCGCGACGGCGACAGCGTCTACGAGGTCTGGGACCGGTACGGCACGCTGTAAAACGAGACGAGGCTCTTTGAAACACTCGACAGGTGACAATTTTGGACCCGGTTCCGATCAGTCCTGGTGAGGGACGTATCGTTTGGATATGTTCAGGGAGACGTGACTGACGCTACCGCGAACACCTGGAAAGCCCTCGGCACGCTCGACGCACCCTGAGCGGGATATCCTCGCTCCTTCGTCGCTCGGATAGGGCCCGCTCAGGCCACGCGACCGCACCTCGCCCTTTCAGTCCGCCAGGGCTGCATCGCTCGCGCGATGAAACGTGCTCACGGGTCGCTCCGCTCCCCGTTCGCTCGTCTGGAGGCCCCTCCCTTCGGTCGGCGCCTCCCTGCGCTCGCGTTTGACTCCCCACTCCTCCCCGGATTCGGCGCGTCCGCGCCGAATCACGCGTCCTAACCGCTCCGCAACCACACGGCCGGGAGCGGCGTTCATGCCGCGACCAGGGGGAGGGAGGGCTGCGGTGCTGTGCTGTCCTGGCGGACTGAAAGGGTGAGGCGGGGTGGACGAAGCACGGGCCCGCAAGCACCGCAGGCGAAGCCGAGGAGCGCAGCGGTGTCCGCGCGAGTCCAGCGCGCCGAGGGCTTTCTGTCTGTTGTCGTCACCGATTCTTCTAACACCAAATACACAGAATCACCCGGTAACTCAGCACACCTGTCGCTTGACTGTTTCAAACAACCATGCAACCTGAATACTAGGATCTCGAAAGAGCCCGAGACGACGACCGGCGTCGAACCAGCGCTACTCCTCGCCGTTCCCGTCGCTGACAGTGACCTGCGCCTCCCGGAGCACCGAATCGGCCATGACGTAGCCCGGACGGTGAACCTCGGCGATAGTGCCCTCGGGCTGGTCGGCGTCGACGCGGACCAGCACCTCGTGGAGATGGGGGTCGACGTCCTCGCCGGGTTCGGGCTCGACGACGTCGACGTTCTCCTGGGCCAGTTCGTCGTCGAACTGCCGGAGCGTCGACTCGACGCCGCCGCGGATGTCGGTCCCCTCGTCCTGGTCGAGCGCGCGTTTGAGGTTGTCCCGGACGTCGAGGAGTCGCGTCACGAGATCCGCCGTCGCGCGCTGCTGTTCGTCCTCGCGGCGCTTCTCCATCCGCTTCTTGAAGTTCTGGAAGTCCGCCTGCTTGCGCTTGAGCTTCTCCGCGAGGTCCTCGTTCTCCGATTCCTTGGCGTCGAGTTCCCCTTCGAGTCCGTCGATGCGGGTCCGCAGCGAGGCGAGTTCGTGGGCGACGTCCCTCGGGTCGGACTCCCGGACGCGCTCGACGAGGGATTCGTCGACATCGCCGTCGACCGCCGCTCCGGCAGCGGCGTCGTCCGCCTGGGTCGCCTCGCTCCCGTCTCCGGCGCCCACTGGCTCCCCCTCGACAGCCGCGTCGCCGCCGCCTGACTCGTCCTGTTCGCTCATACACGGGTCAGGGGCACGAGCGGATAAAAGAATTCACAAATCCGCCTCGGCGGCGGTCCGGACCCGGTGGTCACGGGAAGCGAACAGCCCGGACACGCGCTATCGCGCTGGAACCGCCGAGTGAGAGCGGCTAAGTGGCCACGCTCGAAATCGACGCGCAATCGTGACTCGCGACTGGTGGAGACGTGTTCCCGACGCGAGCGCAGTCGCTGGGGGTGTCGGGTGGATAGGCCTCGCCGTCATCGACGCCTTCGGCCCTATCGAGGGCGTACTCGCACTCGCGATGCTCGTGCTCGTCCCGCTCGGCGTCGGACTCGCCGACGCGCCGCGTCGGGACGGGTCGCGCACGCGTTGGTACCAAGTGACCGTCGCGTTCCAGCCAGCCGCTGCGCTCTCAGGCGTCGCGTCGCTCGCTGTCGACCAGGGGCTCACCGCGACGGTCCTCGCGGTCCCCTGGTTCGTCCTGACCGCCCTGGTGGCCGGATTCGGCCTGTGGCGCTTGCTCCAGCGCGGCCCGTGGCCGCTCTCGGAACTCGCGCTCGACGCCGGGCTCGTCTACGTCGCCGTCGGGGGCGGCGCCCTGTTGCTGGACCGGGTCGGAATCTCGCTGTTCTTCGAACCGATCCTGATCACGCTCACTGCGGTCCACTTCCACTACGCGGGGTTCGCCTTGCCCGTCGTGGCGGGGCTCGCTGGTCGCGTGGCAATAGGCGACCGCTTCGAACGAACCCGTCAGGTGACGACCGGGATCATCGCCGTCGGCCCGGGAATCATCGCGACTGGCATCACCGCCGCAGCGCTCCAGGTCCCGTTCGCGGGCGTGGTCGAGTTCGCGTCGGTCGCGTTCTTCACCACCGCCGTCGCGCTGTTCTCCCTGGCCGTCCTCGTCGACGTCCTCCCCGGCCGGGAGTCGGGGATCCAGCAGTTGTTCGTCGGCACGGCGTCGCTCGCGGTGACGGCGTCGATGGGATTCGCCGTCCTATACGGCCTGGCACGCTGGACCGGCGGGACGTACTTCGGCATCCACGCGACGGCGTTCACGCCGATGGTCCGTTACCACGGTCAGCTCAACGCCTTCGGGTTCGCGCTGCTCGCACTGGTGGGCTGGCGGCTCGCCCCGCCGGAATCGACCGCCCGAGCGCCCGGCATCCCGTTCAGTCGACTCTCGGGCGATCACCGGATAGGACGGGACTTCCTCGACCGGCGCGGGTACGCGACCCACGACGCCGCGTCGGGAATGATGGCCAGCCTGGACGACTACGCCTGGGACGGCTTCGACCCGTCGGCCGTCGCGCCGTCCGTCCGGCGCTTCTACGAGCACTCAGAAGAGTACCTGCTCTCGGTCGAACCGGACTGGAATCGCCCGTGGGGTCCGCTCGTCCCGGTCTACCGCCTCTTCGCCACGCGGATGGAACAGCTCACCTTGCCGCTCTCGACGGTCGGGCCGAAGGCAGCACTCAGGGGGACAGTCGTCGGCGTCGATGGCCCGGACGAGTACGCAGGTTCCCGGGCATGGATACGCTCCAACGCACACGCGACGGACGGTGACGACCAGATGACCTACGTCGCCACGTACGATCGGTACGTCGCCGACGGCACGGCCTACCTCCGCGCGACGTTCCCACTTCCCGGCTGCAATCTCACCGGGATACTACGAGTGGAGAACACCGGTTCGGAGGCTGGCGGCCTCCGGCTCTCGTCGTACGCCGTCCCCGGCAACGCAGACGACGCGGGCCTCTCCCTCGTCGTTCGCGGATTCGGCGTGCGGCTCCCGCTGGACGAGACGCTCGTCGTCGAACCCGTCGACGGCGGCTCCGGAGATGGCACCACCGGGGTCACCGCCGTTCACGAGATTACACTGCTCGGCCACCGACTCGTCACCCTGGAGTACGACGTCGCGCTCGCGCCCGAGCACAGCGATTAAGCGCCGTCGCCCCCGAATCACGGCCGTGTCGGTTACGCTGACGTACGAGGAGGGAACGATCCGGCTGGCGGGCGACGTCCCCGAGGACCTGCCCGGCGTCGAGCGGGACGACCGCTCGAAGACCGCACGGGCGCCCGCCTACCGGTACGCGGCGATCCGTGACGCTCTCGCAGAGTGCGGCGTCCCGGTCGACGACGGCGCCCTCGACCTCCCGCCACTCACCCTCGAATCTAGCTACGAACTCCGCGAGTACCAGCGGACTGCCCTCGACGCCTGGCGTGGCGCAGATGAGCGTGGAGTCCTGGAACTCCCCACCGGCAGCGGCAAGACCGTCATCGGCATCGCGGCGATGGAAGCGCTGGGGACGCCGACGCTCGTCGTCGTCCCGACCATCGACCTGCTGGAGCAGTGGCAGCGGGAACTGGAGACGGAGTTCGACCGCCCCATCGGCCGCCTCGGCGGCGGCGAACAGCGCGTCGAAGACGTTACCGTGTCGACGTACGACTCGGCGTACCTTCGGGCCGACGAACTCGGCGACCGGTTCGGCTTCGTCGTCTTCGACGAGGTCCACCACCTCGGCGGCGAGGGATACCGCGACGTGGCCCGGTTGCTCGCCGCGCCGGCCCGCCTCGGACTGACGGCGACGTTCGAGCGACCGGACGACGCCCACGAGGTTATCGCCGACCTGATCGGGCCGGTCGTCCACCGCCTCTCCGTCGACGACCTGGCCGGCGACCACCTCGCCGAGTACGACGTCAAGCGGGTCGAGGTGTCGCTCACGGACGCGGAGCGCGAGGTGTACGAGGACCACCAGTCGACGTTCACCGACTACCTCGCCAGATCCGGTATCCGGATGCGTTCGGGCAGCGACTACCAGGAACTGGTCAAACGCTCCGGAAGCGACCCCGCGGCCAGAGAAGCGCTGCTGGCCAAGCAACGCGCGCGCGAGGTGATGATGAATGCCGACCGCAAGGTCGAGGAACTGGCGGACATCCTGGACCGTCACTCGCACGACCGGATCATCGTCTTCACGGCCCACACCGACCTCGTGTATCGCCTCTCCGAGCGATTTTTGCTACCGGCGATCACCCACGAGACGAGCGCGGCCGAGCGCCGCGAGATTCTGGAACGGTTCCGTGAAGGGTCCTACTCCCGCGTGGTGACGGCGAACGTGCTCGACGAGGGCGTCGACGTGCCGGACGCGAACGTCGCCGTCGTCCTCTCGGGCAGCGGCTCCGAGCGGGAGTTTACGCAGCGACTTGGACGGATACTGCGGCCGAAGGAGGACGGTGTCTCCGAGTCGGGAGACTCGAAGGCTCGAGGGACGACGGCGTCGTCCCTCGGTGGGCGGGCGCTCCTCTACGAACTGGTGAGCGAGGAGACCGCAGAAGAGAACGTGGCGGCGCGTCGCCGCTGACCACCGTCCCGGGGCCGGCAGATTCCGGTCCGACTGGGCGCGGGCGGTCGAGGTTCGTCAGCGTCCGTTGGCTCTCGAGGCGTCTTCCGGCAGGGTGAACCGGAACGTCGCTCCCTCCCCCGGCTCGGAGTCGACCCAGATGTCGCCGTCGTGGCGCTCGACGATCCGTTCACACAGCGCCAGCCCGATGCCGGTTCCCGAGTGATCGTCGGGCGCGTGGAGGCGCTGGAACACCTCGAAGACGCGTTCGCTGTCCGACCCCGGAATGCCGATCCCCTCGTCTCGGACCGAGAAGACGTACCCCGCGCCGTCTCGCTCGACGGAGACGTCGATCCGGGGCGGTCCCTCGCCGCTGTACTCGATGGCGTTGTCCAGCAGGTTCTGGAACAGCTGGCGCAACTGTCCTCGGTCGCCCCGGACTCGTGGTAACTCCCCCGCCGTGATCTCCGCGTCGCTCTCCGCGATGCGCACCTGCAGGTCCTCACAGACGTCCGCGAGGACTTCGTCGAGTTCCACCGGATCGAAGGGGTCGCCGCGTGTGTCGACCCGGGAGTACTCCAGTAGCCCCTCGATCATGTTCCGCATGCGGTCGGCGCCGTCGACGGCGTAGTCGATGAACTCCTCGCCGTCCTCGTCGAGTTCGTCGGCGTAGCGCTGCTCGATCAGCCGGAGGTAGCTCGACACCATCCGGAGCGGTTCCTGGAGGTCGTGCGAGGCAGCGTAGGCGAACTGTTCGAGGCGCTCGTTGGATTGCTCCAGACGCTCGACGAGCTCTTCGAGGCGCTGCTCCCGGTCGACCCGTCCGGTGACGTCGCGGCCGATTCCGGCCAGAACCGTCTCACCCCAGGGGTCCTCGAGCGTGGTGGCGGCGAACTCGAAGGGGATCCGCTCGCCGTCGCTGGTGTGGAAGTCGAGCTGGACTTCGACGGAACCCGTCTCGAAGGCCGTCCGGACCGCGGCCCGGATGGCGTCCTGGTCGTCCTCGCCGAAGAAGTCCGTCGTGTGCATCGACGCTATCTCGTCGGGGGCGTAGCCGGTCACCTCCCGTAAACTCTCGTTCCAGCGCCTGACGTTCCCTGACTCGTCGAGGACGTAGAACACGTCGTCGATGGCGTCGAGGACTTCGTCGGTGTAGCGCTGGTGCCGTTCGAGCCGCTCGTTCGACGTCGCCAACTGATCGATCGTCTCCTCGAGTTCGTGTGCCCGGGTCTTCGACTGACCGTTGTGGATCCCAGCCGCGAGCCCTGCGACGCTCCCGAGCGCCGTCAGGATGAACACGGCCGCCGGGTCGTCTACCCCCTCCCCGGGCTGGAGGCTGTAAAATCCGAGGAGGGCGACCATCAGGACCAGCCCGCCGAGACACCAGCCGGCGACCGCCGGTTCGAACTCGTCGCGGATGTCGAACCGCGGCAACCGGTACCCCGCGTACAGGACGGCCAGACCGGGAGCGGCGATCAGCGTGAAATCGACCACCTCGCCGATGGAGACGGTTCCGCCCGCCGACGTGACTGTCCACCAGACGGCCAGCGCGAGGTACAGGCCGCCGAGTGCGACGATGACACGTCGGCCTCCGATCAGAGAAAGAACGCGGTACCAGCCGGCCATTGATCGAACTGAGGCGTAGGATTCGTATCAAACTGGCGCTGCAGGGCGAACGAACGGGCCTGCCTTGGGGGATCGACGCTATCAGTTCACCAGGTCGAGAGGGTCCCCGAACTCGACGTCCCGCTCGGCGAGCAGTTCGAGGAACGCTTCGAACAGCGCGGGCGTGTTTCCGCCGTCGTGGAAGAGGACGACGTCGTCCCCCGGCTGGTCGAATCGGTCGTCGACCGCCGCGACGTGGTCGCTGAGTTCGGCCCGTGAATCGGCTTCCCAGTCTTCGACGCTGACCGTCCAGTACCAGTCGCGGTCGCCGTCCCGGTTCTCGCCGTCCCAGTCGTACTCGATCCGTGAGGGGTCTGGCGGCGTGAACTCCTCGGCTTCGAGCACCGCCTGGAAGCGGTCTGCACGCTCGCCGCCTTTGTCTCCGTAGGGGAACCGGAACAGCCGCGCGGGGCGAGTCACCCCAGCGTCGGCGTACACCTCCTCGAGGAGCGTTTCGGTCTCCGCGACTTCTTCCGTGAGTTCGTCGACCGAGAGCTCCGAGGCGTGCTGGTGCGAATAGGCGTGATTGCCGATGTGGTACCCGGCCTCGACGGCCTGGCGCGCGTGGTCCGGGTATTCGGCCAGGCGACGCCCCTCGCAGAAGAACAACGCGGGAACGTCGTGGTCCTCGAGGATCGCGAGTTTCTCGGGCAGGGTCTCGGTCGGCGCATCGTCGACGGTGAGATACGACGTCGTCATCGCATTGGATTCTCTCGCCGAGTGGCTTCAAGCTATGGCCACCTCCGCGGGCGATCACGCTCGTTCTCCAGGTGAACCCTGACGGTGAGTTCGCAGGTGAGGGCAATCGAGCGACGTCCGAAACCCCTGGCCTCCACCTGGCAACCACATCGGGTGGACGTTTTTCCCGTCTGTCGCGCTAGCGAACCACATGGACTCCGGAGTACCGCCAGCGGTCGAGGCGTTGCTGACTGGTGACCCCGTCGTCGCACACCTGGCGACGTCGACGGACGACAGACCCCACGTCGCCCCGGTCTGGTACCGCTACGAGGACGGGACCGTGGAGGTCGTCACGACCGGCCGAAAACTGGCAAACGTTCGCGAGAACCCCCGCGTCGCGCTCTCCGTCCAGCAAGACACCGACGGCCATCCCGAGTGGGCGGTCACGCTCCGCGGGACGGCGACGGTCGTCGAGGACGAGGACGAGAACCGCGAGGCGAACCGACGCATTAACGAGAAGTACGGCGCCGAACCCGACGACTGGTCGGAGAATACCCTGGTACGCATCGACGTTGGGTCCACGGATCTCCAGCGGTACTGACCCCGGCCTAGATTTACGGCGGGCACCGGTCGGGACCGCCGAGGGCGGAGCACATTAGTAGCGACGCCACCGATCGGCGGACGTGCTGACGAAGGACCTGCTTCGCGTCTCCCGCGCCGGCGGCGGCTACCAGCCCCGCTTCGCGAGCGAGGCCGACAAGCCCCTCGCCGCAAGCGTCCTGGGCGTCTACCAGGGCCACGTCGGCGAACCGCGCGCACACCTCCAGCAGGCCCTCACCGACCTCGAAGCAGATGCCGACGACTTCAAACTCGTCCGGGGGTTCGCCAAACTGGTCGACCGCGAGGCGACCTTCGAGACCCGGACGCCGATCCCGCCCGAACGAGTCAGGCGGATGGTGTTCACGGCCGCCGAAGCGGCCGGTGGCGTCGTCACGAGCGACGACCGGGACGCGGCGCTCGCCGCCGCCGCTGACCGTCTGGGGAGCGAACCGGATGCGCTGGAGCAGGCGCTCTACGCCGACCGCGAGCGTGCGCAGCTGCTCACTGCCGTCGACCCGTGCTGGGACCCTGCTGGCCTGGTCGGTCAGTACAACCTCTCACTCGCTCAAACAGCCCTCTTCGACGCGACCCGGGTCCGCGTCCGGAGTTCCGATCCGAAGGCGCTCGTCTCGGCCGTGAAGCGACTCCGGTTGATGTACGAGATTCGCAAGCAAGGGGACGGACAGCGAGAGGTCGTCGTCACCGGTCCCGACTCGTTCTTTCGAACGACCAGGCGCTACGGGACCCGCTTCGCTCGCCTTCTCCGAACGGTCGCCAGGGCAAACGAATGGACGCTCGAAGCGACGATTGACGACAGGGGCACCGAGCGGACGATGCGACTGTCTGACGACGACCCAGTTCAGGTCCCCGACGCCGAGCCCATCGCGGAGGTGAGCTTCGACAGCGGCATCGAGTCCGATTTCGCCGCACGGTTCGAGGCGCTGAACCTCGACTGGGATCTGGTCCGCGAACCCGAGCCGCTGGAAGCCGGTAGCCGAGTCATGATCCCCGACTTCGCGTTCGACTATCAGTACGCCGACTTCCGGATCTTTTTCGAGATTATGGGGTTCTGGACGCCCGAGTACGTCGAGAAGAAGCTCGGCCAGCTGGAGACGCTCGAAGACGTGGAGATGCTTGTCGCCGTCGACGACAGCCTCGGCGTCGGCGAGGAGATCGAGGACCGGGACCATCGAGCGATTCCGTACGCCGGGAACGTTCGGATCAAGGACGTCCGGGACGCACTGCGGCGATACGAGGACGACCTGATCGTCGAAAGCGCCGCCGCAGTCCCCGACGAGCTACGGCCCGATCCGGACATTATCGGTCTCGACGAGGTCGCCGCTGAGCACGGGATCAGCGGGCAGGCACTCGACGACGTTCGATTCCCCGACCACGAGCGGATCGGACAGACGCTCGTAGCTGCGTCAGTCCTCGAGGAACTCGCGGCGGAGCTGGAGCCCGGGCTCTCCCTGTCCGACGTGGAAAACGTGTTCGAGTCGTACGGTGTCGAGGAAAACAGTGCCGTACTCTCCGAACTGGGCTACAGGGTCGAGTGGGACGGGCTCAGCGGTGGGACGCTCCGAGTGAAGACGTAACTGTCGCCCTGGACACCGAATGCCCGGGCAGCCGGACGGATCCACCGGAAAAAGCCTCGGGGGCCTCGCCGATTGACGACCGTCCTCCTCGACTCGCGACTGTACCCCACTAGTCAGGCGCGTCCCACTTGTGTTTCACTCCCTGAGAGCGAGTGCCGGGTACTGTGCGTGCCGTCCCGGCACCCCCTCACCTCGGACCGCCTGGTGGTTCACTGTTCCCCTGGCAAGGCGCCTCGCGGTCCGTCTTTTGCACGGACGAGGCGTGACGCCCGCGGCCCTCACTCGACGACGAGTTCGTTGACGGTGACGCTGTCGTAGACGGCCTCGCTCGTCTCCTCCTCGGAGTGGCTACAGACGGCGAGGCCGACGGCGAGCGAGTCGTCGAGGTCGATCCGGTGCTGGTCGAGTGCCTGCCACGCTTCGCCGTCTCTGGAAAAGGAGAGGGTCACCTCGTCGCCGATGGCGTCTATCCGGTACCACTGGTAGACGTCGTACGGTTCCTCGAACTGATCGCTCGCGGCGTCTCCGCCCCGGTGGGCGCGCCACAGCGTCTCGGTTCCGTGGCTCTCGGTCGCACCGACGAAGGCGAACGGGGCGTCGTCGTCCAGCCCGTCGCGAACCATTAGGCCGGCCTTGCTGTACTCCTGTACGCCCTCGAAGGCGTCGAGACGGCCTTCGACTCTGACGTGATTCGACGCGTCGCCGTAGACGAAGTGGAACTCGTCGATGTCCTGCCAGATGTCCCGGCCGTTCCCGACGACCGTCCAGCGGTCCGTCGCCTCGTCGTAGGAGGCCCGGCCGGGGACCGGGACGTCACCGACGTCGGCCCGCTTCGAGAGTTCGATGGCCCCCGCGGGGACGGCGGTCACTGGCGTGACGACGGGACAGTCGGTTATCTCGAATCGGGCGCCGGAACCGCGCTCGCTGTCGGTGACCGTCAGTTTCCAGGTCTGCTGGTTCACCGTCTCGGTGACGATGGCCAGCCCCGTTCCCGTCCCCTCTTCGGAGGTCGTGTACCCTTTCTCGAGCACCTTCTTGCGTTTCGTTGCGGATATTCCGGGGCCGTCGTCCTCGACGTAGAAGCCCCGGTCGAGTTTTCCGACGCGGACGGTGACGCCGGGACCGCCGTGGTCGATGGCGTTCTTGAGCAGGTTCTCAACCAGGGGTCGGAGCGTCTCCATGCCGGTTATGATTTCGGTCCCCTCGGGGACGTCGACCACGAGGGTCGCGTCGTGAGTCTCGTTGACGCTCCAGACGCTCTCGAAGACGTCGGCCAGGTCCACCGACTTGACCCCGACCTCGAGGACGTCGAGGACTTCCTCGGAGAGCGTCCCGTCCGAGCGGTCCCCCTTCGACAGCGCGCTGAGGTCGTCGATTATCTCCTTGATCCGTTCGTTGGCGCGCTCGATCCTGTCGAGGGCCTTTTCGTCTCCCTCCCGGGCCAGTTCGAGCGCACCGAGCGACACCTGCAACGGCGTCCGGAGGTCGTGAGAGACGTAGCTGGCGAACTCGTCGAATCGGCGGCGCTGTTTCTCCAGTTTCCGCTCGGCCTGTATCCGGTCCGTGATCTCTATCGCGAACCCGACCAGGCCCTGTACGTCCCCGTCGCTGTCGCGCCAGGGGATCTTGGTCGACTCCGACCAGTACTCGCCGCCCTGCTGGCTGAAGTTCTCGCGTTTGCCCCTGATGGGCTCGCCCGTCGCCACGACTTCCAGGTCGTCGTCGGTCGCCGCTTCAGCGACCGCCGGGTTGTGGTCGAACACCTCGACGTCCGTCTTCCCGCGGACTTCGTCCGGGTCCGGCGTGTAGGGGACGTTCGCCATCCGGACGTATCGCGCCTGGTCGTCCTTGGCGAACATCGAGAGGCCTCCTTCGTCCAGGAGCGTCCTGAACATGGCACTGTCTGCGGCGGCCTGCCGTCGCTCCTCGTACGTCTCCAGCGCGTCGTCGAGGGCATCCTGGAGGGCGTCGTCGTCAGCGGAGCGCGGGAGGAATCGCCGCCCGGTACGTGCGACAGCGGTCGCCACTGTCGGGTCCTCGTCGACGTACGCGAGTATCGGCAGGTGCTCGCTGACGGTGGTGACCGCGGCGTCGAGGTCGAGGAACGCCGCTTCGTCCCCGTCGAGCGCGACGACGCACCCGACGTCGTCGCGTGCTGCGAGGGTCGCCCTCGCCTCGTCGACGTCCGCAGCGTCGAGGACGGCCGTGGCGGCTCCGCTCCGAACCGCTGAACGGATCTGCTCCCGGTCGGTGTCCGTCCCGCCGACTGCAAGCACGGCGGTCGGCTTCGCGAGAAGAGAGTTCATTACGATTGTTACAGACCCCATGCTATACAGGTAAATAAGAACTGGGGCCAAGACCGTTACAGACAGGTTACAGGTCGGTACGCTACTGCTCGGGGTGTTCTACGGGGAGTATCGACGTCACGTCTCGGCCGCCTCGCGGCCGTGCCCAGCGGATTGGCTTCCGGTTCTTGCAAACGCAGGGTCCAGCTTTAGCCGGTTCGTGGCTGTTACGTCCACCTGAGGCATTCCCATGTACGAGCGACCCACGGGACCGTCCGTCGAACCGCACAGCGCTGCTAACTACGTCCAATGAGAGCGCTCACCTGGCACGGCGAGCAGGACGTCCGCGTCGAGGACGTGCCACGGCCGGAAATCGTCAACCCGAACGACGCGATAGTCGAGATAACGGCCACCGCCATCTGCGGCTCAGACCTCCACCTCTACAACGACAACGTCCCGGGGATGCGCGAGGGCGACGTCCTGGGCCACGAACCGATGGGCGAAGTGGTCGAGGTCGGGAGCAAGGTCGAGACGCTGGAAGCGGGCGACCGGGTCGTCGTCCCCTTCACCATTAGTTGCGGGTCGTGCTGGTTCTGCCGGAACGACCTGTACTCGCTGTGTGACAACTCGAATCCGAACGCGGAACTGGCCCGCAAGTCGATGGGCCACTCGCCGGCCGGCCTGTTCGGCTACTCCCACGTCATGGGCGGCTACGCGGGCGGGCAGGCGGAGTACCTGCGGGTGCCCTACGCCGACGTCGGTCCGAAGAAGATAGAGTCGGACCTCTCGGACGAGGAAGTTCTCTTCCTCTCGGACATCTTCCCGACGGGGTACATGGCCGCCGAGAACGCACAGATCGAGGACGGCGACACCGTCGCGGTGTGGGGCGCTGGCCCGGTGGGTCAGTTCGCCATCCAGAGCGCCTGGATGTTCGGCGCCGGCGAGGTCATCGCCATCGACCGCGTGCCCGAGCGCCTGGAGATGGCCCGGAGCCACGGCGACGCCGAGACGATCAACTTCGACCACGAGGACGTGTACGACCGCCTGCAGAACGTGACCGGCGGCCGCGGCCCGGACGCGTGTATCGACGCCGTCGGGACCGACGCCCACGGTACCGGCCTTGCCGGGAAAGCGGACAAGGTGAAACAGGAACTGATGCTGGAGGACGACCGTCCCGAGGTGTTACGCGAGGCGATCACGTGCTGTCGCAAGGGCGGCACGCTGTCGGTCCCCGGCGTGTACATCGGCGACGCCGACAAGATACCCATCGGCGCCATGATGAACAAGGCCCTGACGGTGAAGACCGGCCAGACGCACGTCCAGCGGTACCTCGACCCGCTGCTGGAGATGATCGAGGACGGCGAGATAGACCCGTCGTTCGTCGTCACCCACGAGGAAGACCTGGAGAAGGGCCCCGAACTGTACCAGACGTTCAACGACAAGGAGGACGACTGCATCAAGGTCGTGCTGACGCCCTGATGCAGGCTGTCTAATATCCCGCCATTCGCTCCGTTCCGCGGAGTATAACTTCCCACGCACACGAGGACGGGTATGCAGCCGGACGACGTCCGCGAGGACTGGGCCGAACGGTCGGGTCAGTTCTCGCCGGCGTACTACGCCGAAATCGGACCGAACGAGGTGAGCGAGACGCTCGCCGACGTGCTCGGACACTACGTCGACGACGACGCCGCGATCCTCGAAGTCGGCTGTGGCTCCGGTCGCCACCTCGCACACCTCCGCGACAACGGGTTTGAGGACCTGACCGGGATCGACATCAACGACGACTCCTTCGACGTGATGGCCGAGCAGTACCCCGGACTCGCCGAGACCGGCACGTTCCACACTGGCGCGCTCGAGGACCTCCTGCCCGAGTTCGACGACGACGCCTTCGACGCCGTCTACACGGTCGAGACGCTCCAGCACGTCCACCCTGACGACGCCTGGGTGTTCGACGAGTTCGCCCGCGTCACGTCGGATTTGCTCGTCACTGCCGAGAACGAGGGGAACAGTCCGAATCGCGGCCGCGGCGAGGCCGAGGTAAGTTACGTGAACGACGAGTTCCCGCTGTACCACCGCGACTGGAACAAAATCTTCTCCGAGCGGGGGTTCGCGCAGTTGATCCGCGAGCCGACGTCCCGGGACACGATCCGCGTATTCCGCGTGATCTGACCGGAGCCGCTTACCGTCTGCCGGTGTGTTTCGCTCCGCTCAGACGATCTGGATGGTGTTGCCGTTCTGGGTCACGTGCAAGTCGCGCCCGAGTTCGTACCCCTGGCTGCTGGCCAGGTCGACGTAGCCCGAGAACCCTTTCATGTCCTGGTGGGCGGGGATGACGTGCTGGGGCTGGAGCGCGTCGAGCATCTCGTAGTGGCCCTCCTGACGGAGGTGGCCCGAGACGTGGATGTCGTCGTAGATGCGGGCGCCCTGCATGCGGAGCAGCGTCTCGGACTGGTAGCGCTGGCCCTCGTTGGTGGGCTCGGGGATGACGCCGGCCGAGAAGAGCACCTTGTCGCCCTCGTCGAGTTCGTACGTCGTCTCGCCCCGCCCCATCCGGGTGAGCATCGCGCGCGGTTCGCCCTGGTGGCCGGTGACGACGGGGAGGAAGTTCTCCTTCCCCTCGTTCATGATGCGTTCGAAGGCCCGGTCGACGGACTTCCGGTGGCCGTACATCCCGATGTCGTCGGGCAGGTCGACGGCGCCGATGCGGTCCGCGGTGCCGGAGTACTGCTCCATCGAGCGGCCCAGCAGGACCGGTTCGCGACCGATCTCGTCTGCGAACTCGACGAGCGAGGAGACGCGGGCGATGTGCGAGGAGAAGGTAGTGGCGACGATGCCGCCGTCGTAGTCCTCCAGGCTCGTCATCACGTCGTGGAGCTGCTCCCGGGCGACGGCCTCGCTCGGGGTCCGGCCTTTCCTGTTCGCGTTCGTGCAGTCCTCGATGTAGCAGAGGACCCCCTCGTCTTCGCGACCGATCTCGCGGAAGCGCTTCATGTCGATTGGGTCGCCGATGACCGGCGTGTGGTCCATCCGCTTGTCCAGCCCGTAGACCACGGCGCCTTCCGGCGTGTGGAGGACCGGGTTGATCGCGTCGATGATGGAGTGGGTGACGTTGACGAACTCCAGTTCGCAGCGTTCGCCGATCTGCATCGTCTCGCCCGCTTCCATCTCGACGAGGTCGTTCTGGACCTGGAACTTGTTCTCGTCGTCGATCTCCTCTTCGACGAGTGCGAGCGTGAACGGCGTTGCGACGATTGGCGCGTCGTATCGGTGGGCCAGTTTGGAGATGGCGCCGATGTGGTCGAGGTGACCGTGGGTCGGCACGATAGCCTGGACTGTCCCGTCGAGTTCGGACATGACGCGGTCGTCCGGGATAGCGCCCATGTCGATGAGGTCGAGCGAGTGCATCCCCTCGACGCGGAGGTTGTCGTGAATCAGTACTTTCGAGAGATTGAGTCCCATGTCGAAGACGACGATGTCGTCTCCCGCACGGATTGCCGTCATCTGGCGACCGACTTCCTCGTAGCCGCCGATTGTTGCGATTTCGATTTCCATAGCTAGGTCCGATCAGGGCGATCCCAGAACTCGATGAGGAATCCGCCGGAAGCCGGAGAGCAGAGACCGAGTGAACCGGGAGAGACGCCGACGTTCGCGACGGCGACCCGATCCCGGCTCACCCCCTGCCCGGGGACAGCGCTTGTTTCGGTTATCTGTAAATGGAGCGCCCCGACGTAAATACCCCGTGGAACCCGGGCCCGCTACGCGCCTTGCCTGATCGCCGCCGGGATCCGTTCGATGACGTCGGTCGCCACCAGCCCGGTGCCGTACTCCTCGGACGCGAGGACGCCGGCGCGGCCAGCTATCCACGTGCTCAGTCGCGCCGCGTCGACCGGGTCGAGCCCCTGACCGAGCAGCGACCCGAGGATACCGGCGAGCGTGTCGCCGGTTCCGGCGACGGTCATCGCCGGGGTCCCCACGTCGTTCGTCCATCGGTCGGTGCCGTCGATAATCTCGTCTTCGGCCCCCTTCGAGACGACCACGCTATCGGTGTCGCGAGCGAGCGCCGCCAGCGAACCGTACTCCGCCTCGATCCACTCTATCTCGTGTGCGTCCGGCGTGAACACGGCGTTCCCGACGTCGGCGTCGAGGGCCGCCTCGATGGCCGTCGCGTCGATCACCACGGGTACGTCTATCTGACTCACAATTTCACGAATGGCTTGCGGGTGGGGCGACTCCAGACCCGGTCCGAGCACGAGGGCGTCGCTCCACTCGGCCACGGAGAGGGCCTTGCTCACCGAGTCGGCGGTGAGAATGTCGCCCGTGAACCGGTTGGCGATGAGGTTCGGCGAGAAGCCCGCGACGGCGTCGATGGCCTGCTCCGACGTGACCACTTTCGCGACGTCCGTCCCCGTCCTGAGGGCGGCTAATCCGGCCAGTGCCGGCGGTCCAGCGTATTCGATGCTGCCGCCGACGATACCGACCCGCCCGTTGTCGCCCTTCTCCGAATCGCCGTCGCTCGATAGTTCGTCGAGGAGGTCCTTCACGGCGCGAATACGGGGGCGTCGCCTAAATGTTACTCGAACGTCAGAACGGCCCGGAACGGCGGGCTGGGGCCAGGCGACCACGCGTTCGACACATCGCCAGAGGCTTTACCACGTGTTCCGAGGCTCCGAGCGAACGATAGCTATGGCAGACACCAACGACTGCGAAGTGACGGTCGCGGGGAAGAACGCGGTAGTCATCGGCGGGACGCGGGGCATCGGCCGGGCCATCGCACTGGCGTTCGCGCGGGACGGCGCCGACATCGTCTCGACGAGCCGATCGGCGGACGCCGTCGCCGAGGCCGCCGCCGAGCTCCGCGACCTGGGCGCCGAGACGACGGAAGTCACCTGCGACGTCCGGGACCGCGAATCCATCGAGAACCTCCAGCAGGAAGCCGAGGACGCGCTCGGTGAGATCGACATCCTCGTCAACTCCGCCGGCGTCGTCGCGCAGGCCTCCATCACGGAGATGACCGACGAGCAGTGGGAGACGGACATCGACGTCTGCCTCTCCGGCGTGTTCCGGGCGACCCAGATCTTCGCCCGGGAGATGTCCGACGGCAGCATCATCAACATCTCCTCGATGTCGGCGGACCAGGCCCGCGAGGAGCGGGTCGCCTACTGCGCCGCCAAGAGCGGCGTCAACGGTATCACCCGCGCGACGGCCGCCGATCTGGCCCCCGACATCCGCGTCAACGCCATCGCGCCCGGCTTCATCAAGACGGAGATGGCCGGCCCGAAACTCGACGACGGTTCCGCGTTCCGCGAGCACGTCGACGAGCGGACGCCGATGGAGCGCGTCGCGACGCCCGACGAGGTCAGCGGGCTGGCGGTCTACCTCGCCAGCGACGCGGCATCGTTCACGACCGGCGAAGTGATCACTCTCGACGGCGGGTTCTACCCGAGTTCGGTCTGACGCGTCGCTGGCCAACGCAGTAAGTCGGTCCGACGTCCGGGGACGGCGCCGCACCGTGTCAGCCCGACACCGGAATCGCCCCCCGTCGCGGTCGAGAGGAAAGGTTCATAACCGCCCTCACGCTGAGTGTAGGTAACGTGCCCGAGAGCTATCGGGTTTTTCGACGGTTCTCGCGAGATCGACCGACCATGCCAATACACGACCGATGACGACAGCAGACGAAGCACTCGACGACATCCACGAACAGGTAGAGGCGGAGACGCCGGACGACATCGCCATCTCGCGCGTCCAGTTCGAGGGGGCGGAGCTGGTGATCTACACGCCGGACGTCAAGGCTTTCGCGGCCCGGGACCGCCTCGTGCCCAATCTCGCCCAGACGTTCCAGAAGCGGATCACCGTCCGCCCGACCCCGGACGCGCTGATCCCCCAGGAGAAGGCGATATCGGAGATCCGCGAGACGATCCCCGACGACGCCGGCGTCCAGTCCATCGACTTCGACTCCGAGACGGGCGAAGTGCTCATCGAGGCCGAGAAGCCC
>Ga0075105_1000366_pt1 | contig 24668 bp, 29 predicted proteins | sample AntDeeMetag02WF5_FD_69800 | JGI IMG/M metagenome (GOLD analysis project Ga0075105, IMG submission 69800) | Saline lake microbial communities from Deep Lake, Antarctica - Antarctic Deep Lake Metagenome 02WF5 | ecosystem: Environmental > Aquatic > Non-marine Saline and Alkaline > Saline | place... | reverse complement strand
GTCGTCGGGGTAGGTCGGATGGAACGCCATCCCCAGCAATCCCTGTTCAGTCACTCCGGAGAGGTCGACCAGCTGGTCGGCGATGTCGAGGTACGGTTCGGGCTGGCGGTCGCCGTCCGCCACGAGGTAGATCTGGCCAGTCTGGTCGGCGACGAACAGCCGACTTTGCTCCGGAACTGCCGTCGCGACGGGCGAGGTGAAGCCCTCGGCGAGCAGTTCGCCGCGAAGCCGCAAGTCACCGAACAGGTCGTCCTCTGCTTCGTTCTCAGTCTCGTTCAGCTCGCCGCGACAGCCAGTCAGTGCACTGAGGAGGAGGGCTCCGGTTTGGAGGGCACGACGGCGAGTGACGGGGTTCGTTCGCACACCGAAGAGGCTCGGCGGAGCCGATTAACTGTTTTGCAGGTCGATCCGGACACGGATAAACTCGGAACAACGGGAGAGTGTCTCGTAGTCGAACCACTTTTGGGACCAGTGAGCGAACGATACTATCACAATGGTCGACAAAGCGGATCTCCGCGAGCAGTTCACCGAGGCGTTCGAGGGTGCAGATTACCCCATCTCCAGTCCGATGGACCTCGTACCGGCGCTCCCGAACGGGCCATCGACGAAGTTCGAGTCGGGCGAGTTCTCCATGACGGCGATGGAACTCAACACCAAGCTCTCCGGCGATTTCCCCTACGACAACGTCGACGCGTTCGTCGACGACGTGATAACCGACCTCGAAGAACAGGACCTCATCTAGAGCCACTCATAGGGACGGATGTAATTTCGTACCGCTCGAATAATTACGCTCGAGTTCGGTGTCCGTTGAGACGCTACTCGGGTCAGCGTGCCGAAAATAGTTACATCCGTCCCTATCAACTCCCGCGACTCGCGAACACGACCAGCAACGTCGCCGTAGTTCCGAGGACGAACAACAGGACGTTCGCGGCCCAGTTTTTCGCGTACACCAGGTCGAGCGTGAAGTGACGGTCAGAGAGCGGCCAGAACGGCCGGATCCCCATCGGCGTGATGACGTCGGCCAGCAGGTGGGAGACGACCGTCAGCGCCCCGACTGCGAACCCGAATCGACCGAACGTTCGCGCGGTCGCGGCATCGACCTGCGACCCGACGATCCACCCCGCCGCGCCCACGAGAAGTCCGACGAGAATCGCGAAACCGAACGTGTGAGTCGGGCCGCGGTGGTCCACGAACGGAAGGGAGTGGTCGCAGTCCGGTGCCATCGCCAGCGCGATGGCGAGCGCCCCGCCGACAAGCGCCATCCCGTTGTTCCCCCGAACGAGGAGGGAGAGGGCGACCGGTGAGTATAGGAGTAGAGCGGTCCCGTAATGACCCAGTTGCTTCATACGCGCCCTACTGCGTTCTACCCTAAAATCCTGCGGAGCGAGCGCGGGTTCCCGCAGCGGCACCGATATCGATCTGCGGCGCCCCGACCAACGACAGTTATTTCCTGCCCTTGGCGTTAGTTGGCGGTAATGCTGAGCGCAAAGATGGAGGACTACCTGAAAGCCATCTATCGCCTCCAGCGGGACGGCGACGGACCGGTGACGACGTCGGCACTGGCCGACGCGCTCGACGTGACGTCGCCGACGGCATCCAGCATGCTCGACACGCTCGAAGAGCGAGGATTCGTGGAGCGGGAGAAGTACCAGGGGACGAAGCTCACGCGGGACGGCGAGACTGTCGCACTCGAGGTCATCCGCCACCACCGGTTACTCGAGACGTATCTCACGGAGCAACTGGGGTTCGACTGGACGGAGGTCCACGACGAGGCCGACCGCCTCGAACACCACATCAGCGAGGAGTTCGAGCGCCGCGTCGCCGCAGCGCTCAACGACCCCGTGGTCGACCCACACGGCGACCCCATCCCGAGCGAAGCGCTGGAACCCCTGGACGGGTCGCCCGGCATCACGCTCGCGGAACAGGAGCCCGGCGACGTCGTCGTCGTCGAACGGGTGAGCGACCGGGATCCGGAGGAACTGGCCTACCTCTCCGAACAGGGGATCACGCCAGATCAACGCGTGGAGGTGCTAGACGTCGCGCCCATCGGCATGATGACCGTTCGCGTGGACGGCGAGGAGGTGGCGCTGCCCGACCGCGTGACCGAGATGATCCAGGTGATCACCGTCGAAGCGGCAGAACTCTGAGACCGAGCCCCCACCGCCCGCACAACTGGTCCGAGCGACTCGCGTTCACCTGGCGGTCGCCGAGTTCCGCCGGGTGACGTACAGCGAGTAAGCGATGATTCCGAATCCCACCATTGTCAGCCCGTTTTCCAGGACGAGCGCCTGCGCCCCGTCGAACAGCATGAACTGGTCGACGATGCCGGCCAGGAGCGTCCCGAACGTGACGATGCCGAACCCCACGGCGAGATAGGTGAGCCCGGCAGAGCCGGTCTTGCGAGCGGCCTTGGCGGCGAGATAGGTTATCAGGCCGCCCAGGCAGAGCGTGACGGTCTTGAAGGCGATGACGACGATTGGAATAGTCCCGTTCATAGTTCCTCACTGATGCGTGACCAGAAGCGTGCAAGCCGTTCGTCGGGTGATTCGGACCCACTCACCACGTCGACATCAAAGGACTGGTCTCCGTCGACGGCGACGAACACCCCGTCGAAGTCCCTGACGTAACAGGTGGCGTGGTGGCCGTCGGCGCGGATCCGCGTACGTTCCTCGACGAGGCCCGCTTCACTCAGGAGTTCGAGTTTGCGGTACGTGCTCGTCTGGGGGAGGTCACACTGCTCTGCGACCTCCTTGGCCGAGGACGGCGAGTCGAGGGAGACGGCTATCTGACGACAATCGGGATCCGCGAGGGCGTCGAACAACTGTTGATTCGCGTGGTGTTCGTCTGTCGTCATGGCTCTCTATCCGTCGGGATCCGTCGCACGAGTCCCAGGGGTCGTTGTTCAGGGTCCTGTCTGCCGCCGCGGAGGACCGTCGCTTCAGAGGGGCGATGGAGGGGGAGGTCCCTCAACGTACCGGTTCGTCGGTCAGCGGACGGCGTTCAGGGGGACGGACGTTCCGCATCCGAACGTATTCGATCGGGAATGAAAGTATCGGACACCGATTTCCAGAATCTGGAAACCGGAGCGTCACATTACGTTCGAACGAGTCGAACACTGAACCAGGTATGCGCTCCCCGCTTACCAGACGCCGCCTCCTTGGTACCGCAGCAGTACTGACAGCCACCGCCGGGTGCGTGAGCAGCGGAACGACCCGTTCATCCGAGACGGACGAGAAGGGAACTAGTCAGAACACCACTACAGAGCCGTCGCCGGACGGGACCGAGCGTTCCGAGCCCGACCTCGACGACTGGCTAGCAGACGCGAACGGGTACGACGGAACGATACCCCGGACTGGCCTCGACAACTCCGTCGCCATCTGGGTCGGCGAGGACGTCACAGGCAACGACGAGTACATGGCGTTCGACCCAGCTGCCATCGAAGTAGCCCCCGGGACGACGGTCTCCTGGGAGTGGTCCGGTCACGGCGGGAAACACAACGTCGTCTCCGTCGACGGCGCCTTCGAGAGCGGTGACCCCGTCGAGGCCAACACCGGCACGATCTTCGAACACACCTTCGAGGAGACCGGAACGTACCGCTACGTCTGCGAAGAACACGATGACGAAGGCATGAGAGGCGCAATCGTCGTCGCGACTCCGCCCGAGACGGACTATCCCGCTGTCGACGAGTGGCTCGCGGACGTCGGTATCTGGGACGGTACCATCGCCGACGAGACCGACGCCGAGACGACAACCGTGACGGTCGGCGCCGAAGACCACCGCGGCGCGTTCGCGTTCTCACCACCCGCGGTGAAGATTTCACCCGGGACGACGGTTGCCTGGGAGTGGACGGGCGAGGGCGGCGGCCACGACGTCGTGTTCGAGGACGCCGACATCAGGACGGACGATATCAGCGTCGAACCGGGCGTCCACTTCGAACACACGTTCGATGAATCCGGCGTCTACCGGTACGTCTGTCGCCCCCACGAGGGCGTCGGGATGAAAGCCGCCGTCGTCGTCGAATAAGCGCCTGTTTCGACCAACAGTCGATCGCGTTCGCTCCGCTGCGAGCGACCTCCCTGATTAGAGTCTCCGTGCTGTTTCACGCCTCGCTAGCGCTCGGCGGACACGGGCGTGGCGGGATTGAGCGAACGCGAAGCGTTCGCGATGTTCGCCACGCCCGCGAGCGTGTTTCGAGCGAACGCGAGAAACCGCGAAGCGGGCGTGGCGGGACTGAGCGAAACCAGAGGTTTCGCGAGGGTCGAAAGACGCCATGGGCGTCTTTCGGGATTCGAACCGGAGGAAGACGGTCGGCCTCGCTTCGCTCGGCGCTGCGACTTCCAGGGTTGCGAATCCCGCACACTTCGCTATCGGCCTCGCTGACGCTCGGCACGATAGCGGGCGTGGCGGGATTCGAACCCGCGATCTAGGGGTTAGGAACCCCTCACCCTGATCCACTAGGCCACACGCCCTACCCGGTAGAACGCGGGTTAGCGAAAAACGCTTTCCGTTCCACTCCGGGAGCGAAAATAGCAGAAATCGCGCGAATTACTCGGTGGACGTCTCGGTCGTGGTGGATTCCGTGGCGTCCGACTCGACGGTGGTGTCGGCCGTCGCGTCCGCTTTGGTCTCGCCGTCTCTGATATCCTGGAGCTCCTGCTCCACTTCCTCGCGGCCTTTCTGGAATTCGCCCATCGCCTCGCCGGTCGAGCGGGCGAGTTTGGGGATCTTGTTCGCGCCGAACAGCAGGACTGCGATCAGGAGAATGATCATCATCTCCTGGGTTCCGGGCAGTCCGATTTGAAGGACGGGTGCTACCATCGTAAGCGAAATTTACGCTGTCGTTATTATAGGCTTTTTGCTCGTCTCAGCGAAGGCAGACTACACGCATGCGTGGGGATAGCGCGACGTCGTCGGTCGTGCGAGCGCGTTGAGCCCGTCTTCGCCACCTCACCGGTAGTTGTGATATTCGAAATCCCCGTTCCGCGACGGTATTTCATCTAGTGAGCGTGCGTCCAATCGGGAGTTCGTCGAGGTGAAGTGGCGTATCGAACGCGCGACTGGCACGGTACCGGCACGTACAGGGCACAATTTCTGCGGGAGACTGTGTCCATACTCGCGAATGCGTGGCCACCGATCGAAATGAGACGAACCGTCGGGGACGCCAGGTCCGGCGTTCTCGAAACCCTCTCACGCAAACCGATTTCGAGTGCCGATATCGAAGATATTATTATGTCGGTGGAGAATATTTTAACTGTCTGCTGGTGCGATTGTGCCAGCGTATGCCACCCGGCCCTCGAAAACCAAGACCCTCACCCCCTTGGTCTCCCGCCGGTGGCTTTTGCGCCACGGGTGAGGTGTGAAATCCTGAGCGAGAACGCGCCGCTTGTCTGCACCGTAGCAGGGTACGTGGCCCGAAGAGCCGAGTTCTTTTCTCCGTGGGTTTCGAACAGCCGTTCGATGAGTGACACCCAGACAGATGCCGATGGCGACGGCCACCGCTACGACCCGTCGGCCGACCACTCGTTCCCCGACGAACGCCTCAACGACGTGCTCGAATACCTCGAATCTGACGAGGAGATACAGGCCTATCTCGAGGCCCAGAACGTCAATCCAGTCGACCGAAAGGGGTACAACGACCACGGGAGCAAACACGTCAGCATCGTCCGACATCGGGCGCTTTGCCTCTACGACCTCCTCAAGCAGGGCGAGGTCACGTTCAACGGCGCGCTCGAACAGGGGCTCGACGAAGCGGACGAACCGGTCATCGTCGCGCTCGCGGCGACCCTCCACGACATCGGTCACGTCGTCCACCGGGACGAGCATCCCTACTACTCCATCCCACTGGCCGCAGACCTGCTTGGTCGCGTCCTCCCGGAGTTCTACGACGTCGCGGACGCGGTCCGAGTCAAGGGAGAAGTGCTCCACGCTATCCTCTGTCACCACACGCCGGAGGACCCGCTCACGCTCGAAGCTGGCGTCGTCCGCGTCGCAGACGCACTGGACATGGAGCAGGGCCGCTCTCGCATCCCGTACGAACAGGGCGGCCGGGGCATCAACACGGTGTCGAGCCAGGCTATCAAGCGCGTCTTCCTCGAACCGGGCGACGACAAGGCAGTTCTCGTCGAAATTGAGATGACTAACGCCGCTGGCGTGTACCAGGTCGACAACCTGCTGAAGGCGAAACTGCAGGGCTCGGGACTGGAAGAACACGTCCGCATCGTCGCGCTCAACATCCGGGAGGAGACCGAACCGCTCGTCGAACGCATCGAACTCTGAGAGGCGGCGCTCGGGAGACAGATGGGTTTTTAGGCAGCGCTGTACGGTTGCAAGAAGTGCTTACTAGCCGTTTCGGAGGGGTTTACGAACGACTGGGTCAGTTATCGACCGCATGGCTTTGTGTCGTCCTGTCGAAGGTTACGTATGAGCATCACACCGGTTGACAAGCCTCCCGATGGAGATGAACCGCCGGACGAGGTACTGTCGGACCGATCCTGGTCCCTGCGCGAGTACGTCGGGCGAGTCTTCTCGTGGCTCAGCGGTCGAGTCACCAGTGTGACGGTCACCGCCAGCACGGATAGCGATTCCAGGGCTGCCGAGGGAGCCAGTGGGCGCGGCGGAACCAGCGGCGAACCTGAACCGATTACTTCGATGGATTGCCCGGCGTTCCGGGGATTCCCCGACCGGGAACTGGCGCTCACGCATCCCGCTCGTAACTCCCCGGGCATCAACGCCCCCGACGTCGTGAGTATCGAGACGGACCAGGGGCTCCGTATCTCCGTTCCCGAGAATCCCGACGCGGTCCTCACCTCTGACGTCTGGACGACCGTCGACCCCTGACCACAACTGCTCGTTCCTCTCGCATCTCCGCAGGATGCACCGGCCGGGAGTTGAACCCGGATCGTTGGCTTGGAAGGCCAAAGTCATGCCATTAGACCACCGGTGCTCACTTCGCTCGCACCGAGGCTCGCGATTCCTTCGGAATCGCTCACCACCGGTGCACTCACTTCGTTCGCGCACCGTGCATCGACGGACTTCGTCCGTCTCAACACCGGCGCACACATTCAACGGTATCCGGTCGTGGTTTATGACCGTTTCCCTTCAGGTCGCACGACGGCGTAGCAGTTGCCGCTGGAGACCTCGAAGTCGTCGATGGTCAGACCTGTGGCGGCCAGGTCGGCCTGGAACTCGTCGGGAGCGTAGACGTGGTAGAACCTGGGGACGACCTCGCCGCCCGGAAGCGTCCAGTCGACGGTCGTGTCGAACCCGTCGTCGCCGTCGTCGTCGAAGCGGTCGTGTTCTGTCGACCACGCGCTGACGAGTGCGCGTCCGTCCGGCGCGAGTACGCGAGCCAGTTCGTCGAGACTCCGTCGCCTGTCCGCCCGCGTCGGGAGGTGGTGGAGCGTAGCCACGTAAACGGCGAGGTCGACGGAGTCGTCGGTAAGGGGAAGCCCCGCGGCGTCGCCCTGCACCAGCGCGAGGGCGCCCTCGGTGTCGGTAAGGCGGTCGTTCGCCTCGATCAGGAGGCCGCTACTGGCGTCGAGAGCGACGACTTCGTTCGCGATCGTGGCGAGTAACTCCGAATGCCGACCGTTGCCACAGCCGACGTCGAGTGCGCGGTCGACGCCATCGGCGTTCTCGACGAAGGATTCGACTTCCGGCCACGCGTACTCCCGTGTCTTCGAGAAGTGATCGGCTATCGCCTCGTAGGTGGCCCGGACGTCGCGGCGGGTCGCCTGGTCGTCAGCCATCCCCGTTCACTCGTCGCCGTACTTCTCGGGGTAGGCTTCGGCGAGGAGGTCTGGCTGGGAATCGAGTCGTTCCCGAACGGGGTCGATAACCTCGGAGATGTACTCGCCCGCCGAGGGCTTGAGGTCCGCCGGGTGGAGTTCCTCGCTGACGAAGTCGTCTTCCAGGTCGGCGTAGGATTCGTAGACGAGGTCGCCGCCGTACTCGTCGGGCCGCTCGACGACGAACTCCTCGCCACGTTCGGCCAGGACGGGAAAGACGAGGTACTCGAGGTACTCCAGGACGCCGTTGCCCTCGACCTCACCCATCGGGCAGTAGGCCTCCTGAATCTTGTCGACGACGTCCTCGGGCGAGTCGTTGAGGTTTACCTTCGAAGACTCGTCCGAGGCGCTCATCTTGCCGCCGGAGAGCCCCGACAGAAGCGGCGCGAAGATGCAGATGGGGGCCTCGCTGCCGTGGTTTGGCAGGATTTCGCGAGCGAGCATGTAGATGCCCCGCTGGTCGATACCGCCGTAGGCGATGTCGGCGTCGAGGGCGTCGACGTCGAGCGCCTGCATCAGCGGGTAGAGCAGGCCACCGAGGTTCGGGCTCTCGGCTTCCCGAACGACCTCGCTCCCGGCACGCTGGGAGCGCGCGAGCGTCGTCTCCGCGGCCATGCGGTACATCTCCAGCGTGTATTCCTCGTCGAGCTGGTAGTCCGTCCCGCGGACGAACGAAATGTCGTCGGGGTCGGCACCGGCGGCCTCGATCATCCCCTCGATGGCCTCCTGGTAGTACGCCGAGCGGGCGTCGAGCAGGTCGAACGGGCTCTTCTCGTCGTCGAGGTGGGCGTGCAGGTCGGCGACGAGCACGGTGACGTCGACGCCCGCCTGCAGGAAGTCGGCGAGCTTTCGCATCGTCGTGAAGTGGCCGATGTGCATCTCGCCGGTGGGGGCGTAGCCGATGTACGCCGTCGGCTCCTCTTCGTCCGCGAACAGCGTCTCCAGTTCCTCGTCAGTGACGACCTCCTGCGTGTGCCGGGTCGCCAGGTCGAAACGCTCGGCGGTGTCCATACCGGAGTGTGGCCGGTCCGGCGATTAAAACGTTCCTTTCCGGTGTGAGTGCGTGACCAGTGGGAACGCACGTAGCGACGCGACGCTGGTACCGGTCAGCCCGGAATCGAGTCCCTGGATCGAACGCAGCGGCGCTGCTGACTTCGACGACCGATCCGTGGTCCGCCCGCGGTAGAATCAGACACTCGGAAAGACGGCAGTCGAGATGGACCGTACCGTTTTGTGACAGCAGGGCACAGTCGGTGGTAGATGTCGCTCCTGTTCGACCACGTCATCGGGTCGTTCGACCTCGCCGACGCCTCGCTCTGTGCCCCCTCCGGCGGCGCGCTCGACGACGGCGGTGAGGTCGTCCCCGTTCGGCCGGTCGCCGAATTCGCGGCCCACCACGACGAACTCGCACATTCCGAGCGAGACTGGATCTGTATCCCGCTACACGAACCCGACTCGGCCAAGGTCACCGACGAGTTCGTCGCGTTCACCGACCACTCGCTCCACGGTCAGATATTCGTCTTCGAGCGTGACGGGGGGCGCGACTTCGCCGACGCGGACGCCTTCGGTTCCACGGTCCTCGCGAACCGGATCCGCTACTGGCACTCCGACTACGTGCCGGAGACGTATCCACCGTCCTACGACTCACCGATAGACGACAGCGAGCCGCCCCGGAACCCGATACCGGCCGAGGACCTCGTAGACGGACTGTCTGCACGCGTCCAGCACGAGCGCGAGGCGACCCGTCAGACGAATCGAGAGCGGGCGATGCGACGCTCGCCCCGAGAGGCGTACGCCGCGGGCGAAGACGCGGTTCCCGAGGTTCACCCGCGCGGGCAAGACGACGGAGCGTACCGGTTCCACGTCGACCCGCCCGCCGACGTCTCCGCCGGACGAGACGGTGACTGGGCCTTCGTCGTGGAGTCGGAGTTCGGCATTCACGAGGGGAACGAGGTGCTGATCCACGACGTGAACGGGGGCAGGGACGACGGACCACTGCCGGTCGCGGCGACGGTCGACCGAATCCGTGGACGATCGGTCTGGCTCGCAGTGGACTGGGCCGACGTCGACGGAGCGACGGGTCTGGAGAGCGCACTCACCGACGCCGACGCGACATACGGTCTCACGGCGCTGTTGAATCCGGTCCCGTACGACCGAGAGCGAACGGCCGTCGAAGCACTGGCCGACGACCGGTTTCTGGACGTTCTCGCCGGCGAACGGGCGATAACGTTCTCGAACGGGGCGGCCGCCCGGAGCGACCAGTTCGACGCGGAACTGAATCAGGAACAGTGCCTTGCCGTCGAGCACGCACTGTTGGCCGACGAACTGTTCTGCATCCACGGTCCGCCCGGGACGGGGAAGACGCGGACGCTGATCGAAATTGTCCGGCGGGCCGTACACGCCGGTGAGGACGTGCTGGTGTGTGCCGATTCGAATCAGGCCGTCGACAACCTCGTGGCGGGCGGCTCGACCAGTGACGAGGCGGACCCGCAGTCGCTGCACGCCTACGGCCAGTTCGGCGACGGCGAGTTCAGGCTCGACCGGGTCAACGCGAACCAATCGTCGAACGACGTCGTTCGGCGCGCCTATGGCGACGTTCCCGGGCGGGCAGACGTCGTCGCGGTGACGAACAACAGCGCCGCGACCCTCGCCAGGGAGTTCGACCTGCTCGTGCTCGACGAGGCGACGCAGTCGACCTGTACTGCGTCGTGTATCCCGCTGGTCAGGGCCGAGCGTGTCGTCCTCGCCGGGGACCACCGACAGCTCCCACCGTACAGCGCGAGTGACGAGCCACCGACGTCGAGTTACGGCAACTCGCTGTTCGAGCACCTCTACGCCGACGGCGGCGTCTACGACGGCGTCGGGCTCCAGTTGCAGACCCAGTACCGTATGCACAGAGACATCGCGTACTTCCCGAATCGTCGGTTCTACGACCGGACCCTCCGGAACGGCCGGGCCGTCGACCCGCTCCCCGGTCGGCCGGCGTTCGAAGGGTACAACGTCGGCGGCCGCGTCGAACGGGTCGGTCACTCCAGGGCGAATCCGACGGAGGCCCGCCTAGTCGCCCACCTCGTCCGGGACCTCTCGTCGGACGTACCCGCCGACGAAATCGGGGTCATTACTCCCTATAGCGCGCAGGTGTCCCGCATCCGCAAGACGCTCGCCGAGAGGACCGACGTCGCGGACGACGTGACGGTCGACACCATCGACTCGTTCCAGGGCGGCGAACGCACGGCCATCGTCCTGTCGCTCGTCCGGAGCAACGCGGAGGGGACCGTCGGGTTCCTGGGACGGCCAGTCGACGGTCCCCGCAGGTTGAACGTGGCGCTCACACGTGCGAAGCGTTACTGTGCGGTCGTCGCCGACTGGCACACACTCCGCTACGACACCGACGAGAAGTGTACGGCCCTCTACACCGACTTCTACCAGTACGTCTCGAACACCGGCCGGCTGAGCGACGTCGACCCGGCGTTCATCCCGTCGTAGTCGGTACACACCCACCGACGACCCGCTCTGACAGGGCCTGAGACGATGTAGTGGCGCTGACCAGCGACCACGCGGACTACCGTACCGCGACACCGAACTCGCCCTCGAAAACGACGGCGGTCGATGGCCGGCGGAACTCGGCCCAGTCGAGGCCCGCCTGCGTCGGTGGATACGAGGACAGAGCAGCGCATCTAACACGCCGACGCCGCATCGAGAGCGCTCCGTATCCAAACTGTTTTGACTACCCACATCGGTGTCTCAAATAATGACTGTACGCGTCGGTGTTCTCGGTGCGACGGGGGCCGTCGGTCAGCGCCTCATCCAGCTGATCGACCCGCATCCCGACTTCGAACTGGCAGCGGTCACGGCGAGTGAATCGAGCGCGGGCAAAAGCTACCGCGAGGCGGCGAAGTGGCGCATCGACGCGCCGATTCCGGACCACATCTCCGAGATGGAAGTCGTCGCGACGGCGGCCGACGAGGTGCCGGACGACGTCGACCTCATCTTCTCGTCGCTCCCCTCCAGCGTGGGCGCAGAAGTCGAACCAGACTTCTGCGAGGCCGGCTACGTGGTCTCCTCGAACTCCTCGAACGGGCGGATGGACGAGGACGTGCCGCTCATCATCCCCGAGGTCAACGCCGACCACCTCGACGTGCTCGAAGTCCAGCGCGACGAACGCGGCTGGGACGGCGCGCTGCTCAAGAACCCCAACTGCTCGACCATCACGATGGTGCCGCCGCTGAAGGCACTCGACGACGAATACTCCCTGACGGACGTCACCGTCTCGACGCTCCAGGCCGTCTCCGGCGCGGGCTACTCCGGCGTCACGTCGATGGAGATTATCGACAACGCCATCCCGCACATCGGCGGCGAGGAACAGAAGATGGAGAGCGAGTCCCGCAAACTGCTGGGCTCCTTCGACGGCGCGGAGGTCCACCTCCACGACATGGGCGTCGCTGCCTCGTGTAACCGCATCGCGACCATCGACGGCCACCTGGAGAACGTCTGGGCCGATACCGCCGACGACGTGACCGCCGAGGGCGCCGCCGAAACGCTGGCTGCGATGCCCAACATCGACCTGCCTTCCTCCCCCGAGACGCTCATCGAGGTGTTCGAGGAACCCGAACGCCCACAGCCCCGTCTCGACCGGTCGCTGGGTAACGGGATGACCGTCTCCGCGGGCGGCTTTCGCGAAACGGACGACGGTGTCCAGTTCAACTGCCTGTCGCACAACACGATGCGGGGCGCCGCGGGCGCGAGCGTCCTCAACGGCGAACTGCTGGCCGAACACGGCTACATCTGAACAGTCGGCTTTTCTCGGCTTCGACGAATCTTACGTGCGTCATGTCAGGCGGCGAGGAGCCCCGCTAGTGCCGAACAGGGAATTTAAGCCCCCGGGACACACGGGACGGGTATGGAACACGTAGACGTCGCTATCGTCGGCGGCGGCCCGGGTGGGACATCGGCCGCCCACGCCGCGGCCCGCCACGGCGCCGACGCCGTCGTCCTCGAGAAAGGGGTCCCCAGGGCCGACAGGGACCGCCTGGGCCCCGACTCGACGGACGCGGCGGGGATGCTGGACTACTGGGTCGACCTGATGGACTTCGAAGCGGACGAGGCGTTCCCCGAGGACGTCATCCTCAGCGAACTCGACGGCGCGTCGTTCATCGGCCCCTCCGAGTCCGTGACGCTCCACTCGACCGGTATCGACGCCAGCTATCCGAACTTCGGCTTCACCTTCCACCGCGCGAAGTTCGACGACTGGCTCCGCGACCGCGCGGAGGACGCCGGCGCCGAGTACCGCGTCGGCGTCAGCGTCACCGGCGTGGAGACCGATCAATCGAACGAGTACTCTCACCGCGTCTCACTGGCCAGCGGCGAGGACCTGGAGGCGGACTTCCTGATACTCGCCGATGGGCCACAGCGGACGATCACCGCCGGGGCAGTCGGGCAGTTCCTGCCCGGCGAGGAGACGCTGAGCGACCGGCTCCCCTCGACCGAGGCGAACCACATCGCCTACCAGGAGCACCGCCGGATGCCCGAGGAGCTGTTCCCCGAGGACACCATCGACTTCTGGTGGGGCGTGATGCCGGGCCACACCGCCTACCCGTGGATCTTCCCGAACGACGGTAACGTCGCCCGCATCGGCCTGACGATGCCCATCGGCCTGGACATCGACGAGTACGACAGGAGCGAGTGGGCGCTGCTCCGCGAAGATGACGAACAGATCCCCCGCGGCGCCGAGTACGTCGAGCGCCTCCTCGAGCGGGAGTTCCCCGATTACGAACTCTCCGATTTCCCCCTCGTCGAGGACCGAGGCAAGACCGGCGGGACGGAGACGTACCCCATCTCTTCGACGCGACCGATCGATTCCCCGACGGGCGCCGACATCGCCGTCGTCGGCGGCGCGATGGGTGCGACGTCGGCCTTTCACGAGGGCGGCGACCACGTCGCGGTCCGGACCGGGAAGATAGCGGGCACGCTCGCCGCCCAGGATCGGATGGATCGGTACAACGACCAGTGGAAGTCCGCCATCGGCGACGAGATTCTCCGCAACGTCGGGATGGCCGAGGTCGTCCACGACTTCGGCCCGACCGACTGGGACGAGACGTTCGCGACCGTCAACCGAATGATCGAGGTACAGGGGTCCCAATGGCGCCAGGCGCTTGCCGCTGGTCTCAACGGATTCAACCTCGTGGCCCGCTACAAGTGGACGAAGTACGGCTACCGCGACGGCGGCTACGCCCAGTTGAAGGAGTCGGAGTACTCCGTCTGAACGGCCGAGCGGAGGGCTTAATCCGCTACGGTGCGTTCATCGAGTGCGCGCCTTTAGTCCCCGCCCGAGACCCGACATCGGGACGATGACAGCGCGGCGAACCCGGGTGCGCGACAGTCAGCGATTGCGACGATTCCCGTTCCTGACGGAACGGCCGGCTCAGCGGCTGACGCCGCTTCGCCACTTGACGGTCTGTAAGACCGTCCGCCCGCCACGAGGGTTATCCGACTGACGCGGCACGCAGCCGAGGATGAGGTCGGTCGTTAGTGTCGCGGGCGACAGTCACTTCCTGTCCAGTCACATCTGTGCGTTCCTCGTCGTCTCTCGCGAAGAACGAAGTGCCTGCAAGACGACGGAAACAGCTTTTCACACGAAAAATGAGAGCGTGGTCGCCGCTCCCTCCGGCAATTCGTCACCGAACTCGATAACCACGTAGAGCATCGTGAACAGTGTCGCGTTGTAGAATCCGTGGATGAGCGACGGGACGACGAGGTTGCCCGTGTACTCGTAGCTCGCGCCGAAGACGATCGACGGCCCGAGGAGGATGACGAGGACGAGGAGGTTGCCGGCGACGGAGCCGCCGGTGAGGGCGAAGAAGTGGAGTCCGGCGAAGATGGCGCTCGGGATGAGAATGCCGGTAACAGGGTCGAAGACCTCGCGCAGACGGCCCTGGACGACGCCGCGGAACAGCGCTTCCTCGCCGGGGCCGATGAGAAGGATGGACGCGGGCACGAGTAGCAGGATGATCTCCGGATTCTCCATCGCTACCGCCGCGGCCTGGTTGGTACCGGTATCGACCTGGACGAGCGACACGAGGGCGACGCCGACGAACAGGGAGGCGAAGGCGAGGCCGTAGCCCAGGACGACGACGGCAACGTCGCGCAGTCCCGGCACAGAGAGACCGATACGAAACCGGGGTGGCGTCCCGGAGACGTCGAGCAGGTCACGGACGGCCGGCGCTATGCGGGGTCGGAGTTTGACGTACGCCGCGGCGACCCCGATACAGCCCACGCCCTGGACGAACACCAGGCTGACCACGAGTTGCATCGATGACGTGAGTTCCATGCCGACCCCCACGATCAAAACGAGGAGCGCCAGGAACATCAACACGGCACCGAAGAGCAATCCACCCGCGCCGAGCCCAATCGCAGAGACGAGCGCGACGGCGGTCCGGACGTACGGTCGTTCGCCCTCCAACATAGTATCGATCAAGTGGCCCGGAGAGTGAAAACAATTCCCTCCTGAACCGATGTCGGCCCGCGAGACGGTAGGTAGTTTATTAAGCTTGTGGCCGGACTGGTCAGATAGTAAGGGTGTGTACTGTGGAGACGTTTTACAGCGTCCTCGGTGTGGGCCGGGACGCAGACAGAGAGACGGTAGTCCGCGCGTATCGCGACGAGGCGAAGTCGCATCATCCGGACGTGTCCGACCAGTCGGACGCGACAGAGACGTTCAAACGCCTGACGACGGCGAAAGAAGTGCTCGCTGACGAGGCGGAACGGTCGGCGTACGACCGACTCGGCCACGAGGCCTACCTCCGGCGCCACGGGGGCTGTGGCTGGGCCGTCGACGTGTCGGGTGACGCTGGAACTGCAGCAGCGACGGCGTCCCCGGCGAGCGAATCCACGTCTTCCGCCTCGCGGGCGGCGAGCGCGTACGCCGACGGCGGAAGTACGACCACCGAAGCGACGCCGCGCGAAAACCCAACGAGAGCGGCCAACGGCGGCACCGCGACAGCGTACTATCGCCCGGGCCAGCGGATGAACCCCGGCCGCGCTCCGACCAGGTCCGGTGGCCTGCTGTCCCGGTTCCAGTCTGTCGGCCCGTGGCTCTTGCTCGACGTCGTCTTGCTCGCGAGCGCGGTGGCCACGGCCTGGGTCATCGTGTCCTGGGGGTCGCAGTCGGCGTTGAGCGTCGTCCTCGCCGTGGTCCTCTGCATCGTCGCGCTGGCGGCGACGTCGCTCCACCTGTCCGTCCGGGCCTACGCCTGATTCTCGCGCGCGTACCCGAGGCGGCACAGATGGCAAACGGTTTTTCGCGCCACTGCGAACGACGCTCATGAACGTCCGAAGCGTCGCCGAACTGGGGCCCGACGAGCGCACCGCGCTGTTCGAGCGCGACGCCGGGGTCGAGGCCGTCCGTGACGACGTCCGCGACATCGTCGACCGCGTCCGTGAGGAGGGCGACGTCGCCCTGCGCGAGTTCTCCGAGACGTTCGACGACGTCACCGTCGGGAACCTCGACGTGAGCGACGCCGCCGAACGCGCCTACGAGGAGATAGACGAGGAGACGCGCCGGGCCATCGAGGCCGCCGCCGAGAACATCCGGGAGTTCCACGGGGCGCAACTCCCCGAGGACTGGCGAGACGAGTTCGACGGCCGCACGCTCGGTCGACGCTTCGCGCCCATCGAGAGCGCCGGCGTCTACGCGCCTGGAGGGACGGCCGCCTACCCCTCCAGCGTGCTGATGGGCGTCATCCCGGCGAAAGTCGCGGGCGTCGAGCACGTCGCCGTCGCGACGCCGCCGGCCGATGAGATAAACCCAGTCACGCTGGCCGCCATCCACGTCGCGGAGGCCGACGCCGTCTACCAGGTCGGCGGCGCACAGGCCATCGCGGCGCTGGCCTACGGCACCGAGACGGTCACGGCCGTCGACAAGGTCGTCGGACCGGGCAACCGGTGGGTCACGGCGGCCAAGGCCGAGGTTCGGGGCGACGTCGCCATCGACTTCCTCGCCGGCCCCTCCGAGATACTGGTCGTCGCCGACGAGACGGCCGACCCGGCCCTCGTCGCGGCGGACCTGGTCGCCCAGGCCGAACACGACGAGGCCGCCTCCGCCGTCGCGGTGACCGACGACGAGTCCCAGGCCGACGCCATGGCTGCGGCCGTCGAGGAGCAGGCCAGCGGGCGCGAGCGCGAGGACGTTATCCGCTCCGCCCTCGACAGCGACGTCTCCGGCGTGCTGGTTGCCCGTTCGATGAGCGAGGCCGTCCTCTTCGCCGAGGCGTACGCCCCGGAGCACCTCTCCATCCTCGCCGAGGACGACGAGGAACTGCTCGACCGGATCCCCTCTGCCGGCTCGGCGTTCCTGGGGCCCTACAGCCCCGTCGCCGCGGGCGACTACGCCAGCGGTCCGAACCACGTCCTCCCGACCGGGGGTGGCGCGCGCGTCGTCGGCGGCCTCTCCGTCGACACGTTCCTCCGGTCGACGACGGTCCAGCGCATCTCGAGGGACGGCCTCGCCGACCTCAGCGACACCATTACCACGCTTGCCGAAGCGGAGGGGCTGGAAGCCCACGCCGAGAGCGTCCGCAAGCGCTTCGAGGAGTAGCGGTGCCCCGGCGTGGGCGTCACCGTTAACACGCCCCGCCACCTTTGCTCTCTCATGAGCAGCACCGCCGAACCAGATTCGGACGCGACGCGGATCGACGTTACCGAACCCGCCGCCGCCGAGGCCATCGACCTGATGGAAGGTGAGGAGATGGACGTAGCGGAGGCAGGGCTCCGCCTGTTCGTCCAGCAGGGGGGCTGTGCCGGTCTCTCGTACGGAATGCGATTCGAACTCGAACCCGAAGACGACGACCAGGTGTTCGAACACGAGGGACTGCGCGTGTTCGTCGACCAGTCGAGTCTCAAATACATCGGGGGCTCCGTCCTCGACTTCGAGGGCGGCCTCCAGGGCGAGGGGTTCCACGTGCGCAACCCGAACGTCGAGAGCGAGTGCGGCTGTGGCGAGTCGTTCCGGACCTGACGCTGCGCGCACCGGAACGTTTCTCCTCGCCCCGGTTACTCTTCCAGTTCGAACGCGACCAACACTTCCGCCTGGTACTGGCGGCCCTGTTCGGCGTTGGCGATCTCGACGCCCATCTCCTCGACTTCGGCCCACTTCAGGTTGTCGAGCGTCTCTTCGGCCCGCGAGACGGCGTCGTCGACCGCGTCGTCGAAGCTGTCGGGACTGGTTCCGGTGAGTGATATCTTCTTGAAGACCATTCCACGTGTGGGTTCGGTCGGCGACGGCAAAAAGCTCGGGTCAGTTCTGGCGGTTCTCGATGGCGCTCGCGACACCGCCGACGACGTCAGTGAGGTGGGCCGTCCCCCAGACGGCGACGACGACCGCACCGATGGTGTTGAACACCAGGTCGAGCATGGAGTCCTCCAGGCCGTACTGGGTGAGAACCGACGTGGCACCGGCCAGCGCCGCGAATTCGCTGAGCGTAAACTCGATCACTTCCCAGAGGACGCCGAAGGCGAGGACGAACAGGAGGATGAACACGAACATGAACCGCGGCGGGAGGTAGATATCCTCGGAGTGCTGGTCGATAGCGCGGACGGTCGTGTATCCCACGGCGGCGACGATAGAGGACGACAGCGCGTGAGTCAGGTGGTCCCACCACCAGATCGTCGCGTAGAAGTTCTGGTCGGCGCCGGGCATCCCGACCGTCCCGAGCGCGTGTAACCACACCGCACCGGTTATCCACAGCGTCAGGCCCGCGTCGAGCGAGATATCGTAGTCGCTCTCGAGGACGGCGGGAAGCTGGGAGATGGCGAGAGCGATGGCCGTGTTGACGATTATCCCGGTGTTCCCGCGTTCGATGCCGATGAAGAACATGCCCACGAGCGAGGCCTCCATCAGCCAGACGACGCGCCGCTGCCAGAGCTGACTGACGCCGAACCGGTCGCGAACCCTCACCGCGGCACCTCCTCGGGGAACTGCAGGTCGGGTTCGATGCGTCGGCGGACGTACAGCGTGAACACGAGGCCCGCGATGACGCCGGCCGCCGTCGACGCGACGAACTCCCACATCAGTTGGCGTTCGATCACGTGCTCGGAGAGCGCCGGGTCCAGCAGGAGCGTCGTCCCCAGCGTGAGGTCGGCCACCCAGCGGACCACGGCCCAGAGGCCGGCCATCGCCAGCGTCGCGACGACGACGAAGCCGACGGCGAACGTGTCGGTCATCCGGACGGGCGTGAACAGGTGGAGCTCGACGGCGACGACGAGCGCGATGCCCGCGACGGAGAGATAGGTCGCCAGTTGCCCGGTGAGCGTCACGGTCGAGAGCGCGCGTCCGAGGATGGGGAGCGCACACAGGGCGGACACTTCCCACGGTAACATCGCCGTCGGGTCCCGGAGGAGAATCGGCGGCAAGACGGTCAGCACGGCGACGACCAGCGCGAAACCGGCCCAGATCAGGTCACCACGGACCAGGCTCGTCGCGACGGCCAGCGCGAGGAACCCCACGAGAGCCCACGAGAGGGCGGCGTTCCGTCGCGCCCCGCTCAGCAGTTGCCCGACGTTCGAACTCATGTCCACGACCATGACGCCCTCCGTTGAAAGGCTGTCGGGATTTAGAACAGGACGTAGGCGCTCGCGTACGCCAGACCAGCACAGGTCACGACGGCGAGTGCCGTACAGAAGACGCGCGGCGCGTCGACCCGTCGGACGCGCCGTCGGGGGAAAGCCACGAAGCCGAACGCGAGGACGGTGAAGACGAAGTGGTACGACGTCTCCAGCGTCGGGGCGGGAAGCAACAGGGCGAGGCCGCCGTACGCCAGGCCGAGCACGGCGCGCCGGTCGACGTACCTCCGGACGTCCCTGTCGTGCAGTGAAAAGGCGACGTAGATGGCGAGCCAGACGACGGCGAGTTCGACGGCGAACGCCGCGAGCAGGTTGAGCGTCGGGTCGGGGTGGAAGACGATCCGTTCACTCAGGAGCGTGACGTCGAGCGGGTAGAGCAACTGCGGCGGTTCGCCGGTGAAGAGGTCACCGAGGGGATGGGTGAGCAATCCGGCGAGCGCCGCGAAGCCGATGGAACGGGGGCCGAACTCCCAGCGGTCGCCGAGTACGCAGACGAGGAGGCCGCCGGCGAGAAACAGTGCGGTCACGACGGCGGCGAGCCCGCCGCTCAGCGTGGCGACTGCGGTGACGACGCCACCGAGGACGACGAGTGCGAACGCGCGTGACGGGACGGTCCCACGAGCCCACGCCGCGAACGCACCCGCCGCGACCAGGCCGACGACCATCGAGTGGGTCGGCCCGCGGTGGGTGACGTTGCCGGTCGACCAGAACGTCTCCGCGGCGCCCATGACCCCGGAGACGCCGCCGACGAGGCCGACCGGGCCGTAAAGGATGTCGAGGTCGGGGGCTGTCGCGAAGAGACCGGCTACGACGCCGACCTGTATCGCCCGTTCTGGCTCCCAGCCCCGCCATCGAGCGACCGCCGCGACGAGGGCGAACGCGAGGAGCGCGTGCCCCACGAACATACCCCTTGTTCACCGTCGACGCTTATAAGCTTCTTGTGCAGAGTGTAGCGTGGTACCGATTAGCCTGCCGGCTGGCCGTCCTTGCGCCACTCCTGTTCGATGTCCTCGTTCGCCCGGACCACCGTGTCGCCCTCCACGAGCAGGCGCGTCTTCCGGAGTTCGATGGCGACCACCTCCCCGGTGACGTCGTCGACGGTGACGGTGTCTCCCGGCTGGAAATCGGGGTCGCGCAGGAGGTAGACACCGGCGACGGCGTCGGCGAGCATCCCCGAGAGCGCGTACGAGACGCCCAGGGCCAGGAAGCCTGTCGCGGTCCCGAGCGCCCCGGCGATGACGGTGAGGCCGACGAGCGAGAGGAACGAGAGGCCGACGGCGAACCAGAGGAACGCGGCCACCACGGTCCCGATGAACTGCCGGTAGACGGGCGATTCACCGGGGAAGGCTCGCCGCAGGAAGTACCGCAAGACGGTCATCAGGACCTTGATGGTTATCGCGCCGATGACGAGGAAGACGAGGCCGGTGAGAATCCGCGGGATAGCCGCGACGACGTCGTCGACGAACGTCTCGAACGCTCGCGTGACGGCTGACTGGAACATCACGTGTGGATGCGACGGCGCCCCCTAAAAACTCACGTGGCGTGGGACCGCTCTCGCACCTCGTACTCGCCGTCGTCGTCCACGCCGATAACGGCCCACTCGTAGTCGGGGTCGGCCATCGCAACCCGTCTGCTGGTGGACGTGGCCTCCTCGGACCGGGTGACGAAACACCGGAACTCGCCCTCGGCCGGGACCTCCTCCGGATAGGAGAAGGTTACGTGGACGACGCGCCACTTGCGCTCTGCGAGAAGTTCGGTGTCGTGCTGTGACACGGAGTACCCGAGGTCGTCGAAGATCGACTCGGCCTGCGACGCCAGTGATGTGGTAACAGCCCCCATCTGACAGGCAGTACCAAGGGAGAGGTATTAAGCGTTCGGACTGTCCCGATCGCTGACGTGAATCGCTCGACGAGTCCTCACTCGTGGGCCGCGTCCCACTCGTCGGGCTTCCGGACGTTACTACAGACGTTACACTGGATACGGCCCATGGCGTCCATGGCGTTGTTGAACGTTCGACAGTTGTCGCAGAAGTATCCCCAGCGCGACTCCCGGTCCGGGTCGCCGAACGCGACGAAGAACGGTCCCTTGGATCCGGTCTCTCGCTGTTGTCTGTCGACGTAAAGCTGCCGGCCGTCGGGCCCCTCTCGTTGCTCCATGCCCGGTTCTGGGGCGTCGAGCGGTTTAGGGTTATCTCTCCGGGCGACGGATCGGAGCCGAAGCGAATTTGTCCAGCTGTGGCGTGGACAGTGGTAGATGCCGCCCTCCCTCGTTCACTACTCCGACGTCGAAAACGCGTACGACGACCCCGACCACGTGGGCCGCCTGGCGGGAACGATCGAGTCCCTCCGTGACGAGGCGACCGTCGTCTGTGGCACCGGGGACAACACGGGCCCGGGCGTCCTCGCCATGGTCACCGAGGGCCGCCAGTCGCTGCCGTTCTACGACGCCGTGGCGCCGGAGTTCGAGACGTTCGGCAACCACGACTTCGACCACGGCGTCGACGCCATTCGGGGAATCGTCGCCGACTCTCCCCAGCAGTGGCTGACGGCGAACGTCGTCGACGGCGACGGCCAGCGTTTCCTCGCAAACGAGACGGCCCCCTGGGCGCTCCGGAACGTCGACGGCACGACGGTCGGGTTCGTCGGCGTCACCGACCCGAAGACGACCGCCTACGTTCCCGAGACGGGTGCGCTCGAGTTTCTGGACCCGACCGCCCCCGTCCAGCAGGCCGCTGAAGCGCTCAGGGAACGCGGCGCCGAGTGGGTGGTCGTCCTCTCCCACCTCGGCAGACTCGACGAGACGCTGGCGGCCGAGACGGACGTCGACGTCATTCTCGGGGGCCACGTCCACAGCGAAATCGTCGAACGCCTCGACGAGACCCTGATCACTCGTCCCGGCGTCAACGGCGAAATCGTCTACGAGATAACCCTCGGCGAATCTCCGGCAGTCATCCGCCACGAGGTCGAGGACGGTTCGGTCAACGAGGGCGTCGCTCGTGCGATGGACAAACTGCGCGAGGAGGCCGGCCTGGACGAAGTCGTCGGACACGTCGCCGACCCCATCCGGCGGACCGAGTCGACAGCGTTTCGCGGGGAGAGCCGCATCGGCAACTTCGTCGCCGACGCCTACCGCTGGGCGGCGGACGCGGACGTCGGATTACAGAACAGCGGCGGGATCAGGGAGGGGCCGCCGCTTGTCGGAGACGTCAGCGTCGCCGACCTCGTCTCGGTCGTCCCATTTGACGAACCCGTGGCCGTCGCGGAGCTGACCGGCGCGGAGCTTCGAACGGTGATCCGCCAGTGCAGCGGTGCGAACGTCGGCTTCGGCGCGTCCGACTGGTGGAACGGCCACCTGAGCGGACTGTCGGTCGTCTGGGACAGATCCGACGGAGAGATAGTGACCCTCAGCGTCGACGGGTCGCCGGTCGACGGGGACGAGACGTACTCCGTCGCCACCGCGGACTTCCTCTTCTACACGACCGAGGAGTTCCCGGTGCTCGACGAGTCCCACCGGAGGGGAACGCTGGACACGCAGTACCGGGTCATGGCGGACTACGCCCGCGCCGAGGGGATAGACCCGCGGGTCGAGGACCGAATCGTCTACCGGTAGCGGAACCCTTGTACCGTGGGGCGGTGAACGAACCACTGATGACACAGGTGGTCGTTCCCGTCCGGTATCCACTGACCAAACATTCGCGCGCGACGCTGGCCGAGGGCATCCGCGTTGCCGAGGAGCGTGGCGCCAACCTCTCTATTCTCCACGTCAACCTCTACCAGCAGGGCCGGGGAATCACGCGCCGGCAACTGAAAGAAGCCGTCCAGGAGGCGTTCGGCCACCTGCCGCGAACCCGCTACGTCGTTCGCTCCGGACTGCTCGTCGAGGAGACCATCCTCGAAGAGATTGCCGCCCAGAAGGCCGACGTCGTCGTCATCGGGAAGAAGCAGGCCGGCCGGTGGCGCGCGATGATCCGGCGACTCGTCGACGACGCCGACGTCGAGCGGTTTCTCCACGAAGAAGTCGACTGCGAGGTCGTCACCGCGTCCGCCGACTAGACGGAGTCGTCAGTTCGCTCCTCGATGCTCCCGTCACCATCCGGTGTTTCCACCTCGTCGACGTCGTGGGCCATCGGCGACGAACCGGCCGGGATATTTCGCGACAGTTCGTCCATCCCGACGCCCATCTGCCCGCTCGTCTCGTCGAAGTAGAGGTGCGAGTGGGGGTAGGCGATTTCGACGTCGGCGTCCGCGAGGGCCTCCCAGACGTTCGTCTGGACCTTCGAGCGCGTCGCCAGCAGTTTGTACGGCTCCTCGATCCAGTACCGGAGCGCGAGGAGGATACCGTGGTCGCCGAACTCGTCGATGTAGCAGGTCGGCGTCGCCGGGTAGCGCGCGGCACCGACGCGGATGTCGGGGCCGCCCTCGATGACGACGTCGACCTGGCGGGCCGCGGTCTGGATCAGCTTTCTCGCATGGGGAATGTCGCTCTCGTAGGTGACCAGCACCGGTAGCTCGAGTCGCGTACGCGCGTCCTCGGCGGAGTAGTTGATCACGTCCCGCTCGCGCATCGTCCCGTTCGGGATGACGAGGAACGTATTGTCGAGCGTGAATATCTTGGTGTACCGTAGCGTGATGTCCTCGACGAACCCGGTCTGGCCCGTGTCGTCCAGTTCGATCATGTCGCCGATCTCGTAGGGCTGGTCGGCGAGCAGAAAGAACCCGCTGATGATGGAACCGACGATGGGGGCGAGTATGACACCGAGCACGGCGGTGAACACCCCGACCTGGATGGCGATGTTGCCGAGTCCGAGCCCGTAGATGCGGAGGATCGTCAGGAACGCAAAGAGGAAGACGGTGAACCTGATCCCGCGGATGACCGTCCGAGTGAGGCTGGGACGCTCGAACCGGCGGGCGATCCGACGACCGAACAGTCTGACGATGACCCTGCTGACCAGGTACGCGAACGCGATGACGACGATAGCAGACACCAGGTTTTGGCCCCAGACCGGGAACCAATCCGGGAACAACTCGACGGGGACGGGCGACTCCGGGGTCTCTGTCGGCGTGCCGGTCGGTGTCACCTGTTCGAGGAAGGCACCGATACTCCGTCCCGCTGGCATACTCCAGTCCTCTCTCGCCACGTGCGAAAAACGTTGTGACCCAGCTCTCGCGAAATTCGACGACAGTCCTAGATATGTGACACCAACAGTCACGGTCGACGACGATCCTACACGGTCGAAATCACGGGATAGCACCGTTTGTCAGTAAC
>Ga0075105_1000359_pt1 | contig 24937 bp, 17 predicted proteins | sample AntDeeMetag02WF5_FD_69800 | JGI IMG/M metagenome (GOLD analysis project Ga0075105, IMG submission 69800) | Saline lake microbial communities from Deep Lake, Antarctica - Antarctic Deep Lake Metagenome 02WF5 | ecosystem: Environmental > Aquatic > Non-marine Saline and Alkaline > Saline | place... | reverse complement strand
TCAGTCCACCGTCAGAGCAAGCTCTGACGAGCTGCTGGAAAATCAGAGATTTTCCGCATGACGAGAGGCGCTTCGCGTCTCTCGAACCACCTCGTTCGCTTCGCTCACGAGGACTCCAGGTACGGCACCGCAACCCTGCCCTTCCCCTGGTCGCGGCACGGAGGCCGCTCCCGGCCGGGCGGTTGCGGGGTGGTCAGGACGGGTGATTCGCGGCGGACGCCGCGAATCCGGGGAGGGTTGGGGTGTCAAACGTGAGCGCGTTTCATCGCGCGAGTAACGCAGTCCTGGAGGACTGAAAGGGCGAGGGCCGGTGGCGCGTTCTGCGCGGCCCGTATCCGAGCGACGGAGGAGTGAGGATATGCCGCACAGAACGCGCGAGCGGACCGAGGGCTTTCGAGGTGTTTGCAGAACCAGTTCCCACTCCTCAAAGAAATTCACCAATCGATACGTCCATCACCTGTACTGACCGGATCCGAGTGCGAATATATCACTTGCTGAGGGATTCAACGGGCCTGTCGGTTGTATTTCGGTACCGTCGTGGCTCCGACACTGGCCGATTCAGCCCGATTCACCATCGCTGGCGTTTCCCTGCCGAAATTAGGGACAACCGACACCGTCAGTCGTCGACCCGTCCCTTGAGTTCCGCGAGCGCGTTCATCGCCTCGAGCGGCGTCATCGTGGCGACGTCGAGATCGCGGAGTTCTGCGGAGAGCCGACCGTCGTCCGCCGGCGCTGCCGGGGGCTCGTCGTCGGGATCGTCCTCGGCTCCCTCGCCGTTCCCTACCACGCCGTGCCCGTTCGTCGTTGGGTCCCCGCCGACCGTGGCGGCGTCAGAACCGGACTCGCTGGCTCGCTCGTCGTCCAGCAGCGTCCGCGACCGGTCGACCACGGCGTCGGGGATGCCGGCTATCTTCGCCACCTCGATGCCGTAGGAGGCGGCCGCCGCACCGGGGGCTACCCTGTGCTCGAAGACCACCTCGCCGTCGATCTGCCGGGTCTCGAAGTGGAGCGTGAACACGCCCGCCAGGTCGTCGGCCGCCGCTGTCAGTTCGTGGTGGTGAGTCGCGAAGAGGGTGTAGGCGCCGATTTCGTCGTGGACGTGTTCGGTGACGGCGCGGGCGATAGCCAGGCCGTCGGCCGTCGAGGTGCCCCGTCCCACTTAGTCGAGGAGGATCAGCGAGTCCTCGGTCGCGCCCGAGAGGATGTCGGCGAGTTCGGTCATCTCGATCATGAAGGTGGAGCGCCCGCCGGCGATGTCGTCGCTGGCGCCCACCCGCGTAAAGACGCGGTCGACGATGGGGAGGTCGGCCGACCGCGCGGGGACGAAGCTCCCGGCCTGGGCGAGCACGCACGTCAGCGCGACCTGGCGCATGTAGGTCGACTTTCCGCTCATGTTGGGCCCGGTGATGACAGCGAAGCGGTCTTCGGGCGTGAAGTGGGCGTCGTTCGGGACGAAGGAGTCCTCGGTCCGCTCGACGACGGGGTGGCGCCCGCCCTCGACGTCGATGGCCTCGCCGCCCACCGCGGGCCGGCAGTAGTCGTGGTTCGCGGCGACCTCGCCGAAGGCGACCAGCACGTCCAGCGTGGCCAATCGGTCCGCGAGGGCTTGAACGCGCTCGGACTCGGCGGCGACGTCGTCCCTGACCTGCCGAAATAGCTCGTACTCGCGGTCGTCGGCCCGCTGTTCGGCCCGGAATATCTCGTCTTCCCTGTCTTTGAGTTCGGGCGTGACGTACCGCTCGGCGTTCTTCAGCGTCTGGCGTCGCTGGTAATCGTCGGGCACCAGGTCGACGTTCGCGTCGGTCACCTCGATGTAGTAGCCGTGGACGGCGTGGTGGTCGACCTTCAACGACTCGATACCGGTGCGCTCGCGCTCGTCGGCCTGCAGGTCGGCGATCCACTGTTTGCCCGACCGCTCGGTCTCCCGCAGGGAGTCGAGGTCGTCGTCGTAGCCCGGTTTGACCACGTCGCCCTCGGTCACTTCCTGGGGCGGTTCCTCCCGGATGGCGCTCGCTATCTCCTCGCGGACCTCGGTGAGCGGGTCGAGCGTCTCGTGGAGGTCCGCGAGCAGGTCGCTGTCGGCCTCGGCGATGGCGGCTTTCACCTCGGGCACGACGCCCAACGTCGCGGCCAGCGAGCGCAGGTCGCGAGCGTTCGCTCGGCCGCGAGACACCCGGGAGATGAGCCGTTCGAGATCGTACACGTCGGCCAGCAGGTCGTGGAGTCGCTCGCGGGTCTGGACGTCACCGACGAGTTCCGCGACGGCGGCGTGGCGCCCCTCGATGCGTTCCTCGTCGAGCAGCGGCCGGCGGATCCAGTCGTTGAGCTGTCGACGCCCCAGCGCGCAGGCGGTCTCGTCGAGGGTATCCACGAGGGTGCGGCCTTCGTGTCCTCGGACCGACCGGCGCTCGAACAGTTCCAGGCTGTCGAGCGCGACGGCGTCGAGCAGCATGTACTCGCGCGGGTCGTACCGCGTGAGGTGGTTGAGGTAGTCGAGGCGACCGTGTTCGGTCGCGCTCGCGGCAATCTCGTCGGCCGTCCCGCTCTGGCCGCCGCGGGTGTACTCGGCGTATTCGAGGAGGGCACCGCAGGCCCGGACCTCGACGTCGTCGGCCAGCAACGAATCAGGATTGCCGAAGTACGACCCCACGCGCTCGCCTGCGAGGTCGCGCTCGAAGACGTGCTCGTCGTAGGGCGTGACCATGCACGCCGGGCCGAAGACGTCGTCCGCGTCGGCGGCTCCCGCGACGTTCGGGCCGACGATGGCCTCCGCGGGCGCGAACCGCCCGACCTCGTCGGCGATAGCATCGACGTCTCCCGCGCTCGTCGCGTAGAAGTCGCCGGTCGAGACGTCCAGCAGGGCGAGGCCGAATCTTCTGGAGTCGGTCGTCAGCGCCGCGACGTAGTTGTTGTCGGGCGAGCGTAGCAGCGCGTCCTCGGTGAGCGTCCCTGGTGTGATGATCCGGGTGACGGCCCGTTCGACCAAGCCCGACACCTCGTCGGGGTCCTCCACCTGGTCGGCGACGGCGACCCGGTAGCCCGCGTCGAGGAGGGTTTCGACGTAGCTCTCGGCGTTGTCGATGGGGATGCCCGCCATCGCGTACTGGCCCGTCGAGTCCTCCCGTTTGGTGAGGGTTATCTCGCACAGGCGCGCGACCTTCTCCGCTGCCGCCTCGAAGGCCTCGTAGAAGTCGCCGACCTGGAACAGCACCAGCGAGTCGTCGTAGCGCTCGCAGAGCTCGAAGTACTGGCTCATCATCGGCGTCAGCTCGTCGGCGTTCTCGGCCATCTTCTCCGGTGGCCCCAGCGCCGCGTCCATGGGTGGGTTGGGGCGTCCGTCGGTCAAATACCCTTTGGGGTGGCGTCGCCGCGCTCCGCAGAGAAGTCACCTGGGATCGTATTCTCACCCAGAGAATCGACGAAAATTACATTATCCCCGCCTCTGGACTACGACCACAATGTCACTCCCGATAGGCACAGCGCTCAAGGACGGATTCTTCAAGGTCGCCAGCCGGGCTGGCGCGATACTGATCGCCGCGTACCTCGTAGTAAACGTCGCGTACCTGATGGGGGTCAGCAGTACTATACAGGCGTACGCTATCCAGAATGGTGGCACGGCGACGGAGGCGGTACCGCTCGCAGTCGATCTCCCGCTCGCCGTCGGCGGGGCCCTCCTCGCAGTGTCCCTCTTCCTGTTGCTGTACCTTCCCATCGTCGCGATCCGGACGTTCGTCGCCGACGAACGGGAGTCGATCCGGAACGAGCATCTCACCGGAGGCGTCCTGTTCGCCCTCCTGAACCTCATCGTCGGTGGCATCGTCTACGGCATCGCAGTGACCATCGGATTGATCCTGCTCGTCGTGCCGGGCATATACGTGATGGTCGTACTGGCGTTCATGCAGATCTACATCGTCGCGGAGGGCGACAACTTCGTTGCGGCCATGCGCAAGAGCTGGCGACTCACCGAGGGTTCGCGCCTCTCCCTGTTCCTGCTCGGTGCAGTCGTCGTCGGCATCAGCTTCGGTCTGGGAGCGGTCCTCGGCATCGGCACGTTCGTGGTCGCTCTCGCTGGCGTCAACCAGGCGGTCCTCACCGTGACCCAAATCGTCATCACCGTCCCGGTCTCGCTGTACACTCTCGCCGTCCTCGCCAGCGCATTCAACCTGCTACGCGCTAACGACCGCGGCCTCGGCGGCGGCGAGTCGACGACCGCAGACACGCCGTCGACCCCGGCCTGAGACAACCTTACCCGGCTCGGTCCCCTACCAGTAGCTGTGACAGCAGCCGAAGAACTGGACCGCCCGATCCCGCTCGACTCGAAGACCGAACTCGACGACTTCGTCGCGAGCCACGACCGCGTGCTCGTGGAGTTCTACACCGACGGCTGCGGCATCTGCCAGTCGATGGAGCCCGTCCTGAGCGGCGTCGCCCGCAGCGCCGACGTCGCCGTCGTGACGATGAACCCCCGTAACGACCCGCCGCTGGTCGAGGAGTACGACGTCCGCTCGGTCCCCAAACTCCTCTACTTCGAGGACGGTGACCTCGTCGACACCAGGGAGGACGGGTTCGTCCCGGCCGACGACCTCGTGGCGTTCGTCGGCGAATAGGAGACTACCGAGTCCGTAGGCAAGTGGACGAACCGGTGCGTTTCGGCCGACCGAACCACTGCACGGGTGGGACTGAAAGGGGCGACCAGTTCGGCGAAGGCGGGCGACGAAAGCACTGCACTGAGCGAACGGAGTGAGCGAAGGAAGCGCGCAGCGAGCCCCCCGAGTCGAACCGGTCGGGGCTTTCAAGCTGTTCTCGTCGGTTCTCTCTGCGGAGCTATAGCAAACGATCCCCATTTCTCATCATCGCGGTTACCCTCACGTCACTCGGGACTTTTCAGGCTCCAGTCCGAAACCCTGGCTATGAGCACCCAGACACAGGAAGACGAACTCATCGTCTTCTCGGACTACGTCTGTCCGTTCTGCTACCTTGGCAAAGCGGCGATGGACCAGTACCTCGACTCGAAAGACGACCCCCCGGAGGTACAGTGGCACCTCTACGACCTGCGCGGGTACAAGCGCAACCCCGACGGGAGCATCGACAGCGACGTCGACGACGGGAAGGACGAGGACTACTTCGAGCAGGCCCGCGAGAACGTCCGCCAGCTGAAAGAGGAGTACGACGTGGAGATGGACGTCGAGGCGTCGATGGAGGTCGACTCCTGGAACGCCCAGCAGGTGGCGCTGTACGTCCGCGAGGAACTCGGCGAGGACGCGTTCCTCCGCCTCCACGAGCGCCTGTTCGACGCCCACTGGCAGGACGGCCTCGACATCGGCGACCCGGACGTGCTCCGCGACCTCGTCGCCGAGGTCGACCTGGAGGATGACGTCGTCGACGCGGCGCTGACCAGCGAGTGGGACGAGAAGCTCCGGGAGCGCTTCGACGCCGCCCAGGAGGCCGGCGTGACCGGCATCCCGACCTTCGTCTACGGCGAGTACAGCGCCAGAGGGGCGATTCCGCCCGCACAGTTCGAACGACTAGTCGAAGGTGTGTAGGGAGCACTTCGAGTTGACAGAATCGGCTGAAATAATGACGCTATAGCGATTAACAGCCCCGAAAGCCCCCTCCCGCTCGGGTCGGGGGACTTGCTGCGCCCTCCTTCCCCGACCGGTCGGCCCCTGTCGATGTCCCACCCACGCTGGTTTTCACAGTCGCTATCGAACGGTGGCCGTCGCTGTTCGATTCGCGACGAAAGAAAATCGGTCGGCTGAGTTCGGTTACTCCTCGACGCCGGATTCGCTGAAGTACGCGCGGCCGGCGGTGGGGACCTCGTAGCGCTCGCCGACGACGTCGAAGGTCGCGGTGGACTCGATATCGGCGGCCGAGCGGCCGACGCGGACCTCGTAGGTGTCGGGTTCGACGACCAGGTCCATGTCCGTGTCGTGGAAGGCGAGTTGCGCGGTCGAGAGCGTGACGTTCACGGTCGCGGACTCGCCGGGTTCGAGGTGGACGCGCTCGAAGCCGCGGAGTTCCTGGACCGGGCGGGCCAGGCTCGGGTTGTCCTGATGCGTGTAGAGCTGGACGACCTCGTGACCGGCCACCTCACCGGTGTTCTCGACGGTGACGCTGGCGGTGACGGTGTCGGCGGGCCCGACCTCGGTCTCGGAGAGGGAGACCTGGCCGTACTCGAAGTCGGTGTAGCTCAGCCCGTGACCGAACGGATAGAGCGGGTCCTCGTCCGTGTAGACGTGGTTCTCGTTCCGGCTGTTGGGCTTGCGGCTGTAGTAGACCGGTAGCTGGCCGACGTTCTTGGCGACCGACACCGGGAGCCGACCGCTGGGGTTGTGGTCACCCAGCAGCACGTCGGCGATGCCCTCGCCGCCCTCCTCGCCGGGGAGCCAGGCCTGAACGATTGCGGGCACGTTGTCGTCGATCCACTCGATGGCGTGGGGCTTGCCCGTCACCTGGACGACGACGAGCGGCGTGTCCGTCGCGTTGAGTTCTTCGACCAGCTCCTGCTGGACGCCGGGGAGCTGGAGGTCGGTGACGTCGGCGCCCTCGCCGCTGGTGGGGACGTCGGGCTGTTCGACCATGTCGGCCTCGGGGTCGCTGAAGGCGATGGCCGAGCGGGTGCCGACGAAGGCGACGGCGACGTCCGAGTCCTCGGCGGCGGCGACGGCGTCCTCGAAGCCCGCCGTTGCGGGGCCGGTCGTCGTGCAGCCCTCGGCGTAGCTGACCTGGTCGCCCAGGCGGTCCTGGAGCGCGTCGAGCGGCGTCACGACCTCACGGTTCGCGTCGCGCTCGGGGTAGTGGGCTGCGTAGGCGTAGTCGCCCAGCTGGCCCTCGGGGGTGTCGGCCTTCGGGCCGACGACGGCGACGTCCTCGTCGCCCACGAGCGGGAGCAGGTCGTCGGCGTTCTTCAGGAGGGTGACGGACTCGCGGCCGAGCTTGCGGGCGTAGTCGCGGTCGGCGTCGGGGCCGAACTCCTCGGCCACCGCGTCGACGTCGACGAACGGGTCGTCGATGACGCCCTTCTCGACCTTCTGGCGGAGCACGCGCCGGGCAGCGACGTCGACCGTCTCCTCGGCGAGGTTGCCGTCCTCGACGGCGTCGACCAGCTTGTCGTAGGCGGCGACCTGCGGGAGCTCGACGTCCAGGCCGGCCTCGAGGGCCTGGATACCGGCCTCGTAGTGGTCGGCTGCGACGCCGTGCTCGTCGTCGAGGTAACGGACGCTGAAGTAGTCCGAAACGACGGTGCCGTCGAAGCCCCACTCCTCGCGCAGGATACCCGTCAGGAGCGAGCGGTCCTTCACGCAGGGGACGCCGTCGATGTCGTGGTAGGCGTTCATCACCGACTCGGCGCCGGCCTCGCGGATGGCCGCCTCGAACGGGAAGAGGTGGACCTCGCGGAGTTCACGCTCGCCGATCTGGACCGACGAGCGGTTCTTGGCGCCCTCGCCGACGGCGTGGCCGGCGAAGTGCTTGACCGTCGCGGAGATGCCCTCGGTGGGGTCCTCGCCCTGGAGGCCGCGGACGTACGCGCTGGCCATCTCGGCGACGAGGTACTCGTCCTCGCCGAAAGTCTCCTCGGTGCGGCCCCAGCGCGGGTCGCGGCCGACGTCGAGGACCGGCGAGAGCGCGTGGACGGTGCCGATGGCCTGCAACTGCTCGCGGATGCGCGTGGTCATCTCCTCGACGAGGTCGGGGTTCCAGGTGCTCGCCAGACCGATGCCCTGCGGGTACGTGGTGCCGTCCGGGCCCATGTAGCCGCTCAGACACTCCTCGTGGGGCACCGCCGGAATACCCAGGCGGGTCTCCTCCTGGACCATCTCCTGGAGTTCGTTGGTCACTTCGGCGGCGCGCTCGGGTTCGAGGCTGCCGCCGCCGCCGAGGCGGGTGAAGTGGCCCACGCCGTCCCCGATCAGTTCGCGGGCGTTGTCGCGGTTGATGTTCCCGTCCTCGTCCAGCAGGTGGACGGCGGTCTCGGCCGCGCTCTCGTCGAGCGCCATGTACCGGGCCGGTACGGCGGTTAGCTGGGCGACCTTCTCCTCGAGCGTCATCCGGTCGAGCAGGTCGTCGACCCGCCGCTCGACGGGCAGCGATGCGTCGCGATAGGGTGGGTTGTCCGTCGCTGTCACACCCGACCAGTCGTGGTTGAGGTGCTAAACCCTTCGGCGTTTTCTCAATCGTCTACCACTTTCTATTCCACAGTACCGAACAGTTGGGCCGGAACGTTCCGATATTCGGCAAGTTTGTTCAGCATTGCTGGACAAATTTCTCCGCAGTCGGTTGTCACCTGGAGACCAGCTCCTCGCGCGCACACGGTTCGCGGTCTGGCGGTGCGCTCCCGTGTCCCGGTTCACCTCGTTCCGGAACGCAGCGACGATCGTCAGCTGTTCGCACATGGCCCGACAAGCGGGAGGCTCTTGGGGATCGATCGCAGACGATCGGTCGTGTCTCTGGGCCTCTCCCTCGCCGTCGTCTCGGCGTTCCTGTTCGGGAGCTACCTCTTCGTCGTCAAGCGGTACTTCAGCGCCTACCCGGCGACGGTGTACGTCTTCCTGGTCTTCGCCTTCGCCCTGGTCTGGTACGTCCCGGTCGCGCTGGTGACCGTCGACGGGCGCTACGTCCCGCCCGGATTCGGGCCGACCGGCCTGCTCATTCTTGGGGCCACGGTCGGGTTCACCCTCCTGGGGAACCTCACCTTCTTCCGGGCCATCGCGTCCGGCGCCGTCTCCTACGTCGCGCCCATCAGCAAGATTATCCCGGTGTTCGTCCTGCCGCTGGAGGTGCTTCTGCTGAACCAGTACCTCTCGGCGCTCCAGGTGGTCGGCGTCGTCGTCGCGACGATAGCCATCTACGTCGCGAACTACCGCCCCGGCGAACTGCTCGAACCGCTCCAGCGCGCCGTCTCGACGAGGCCGGCGCAGTTCGCGCTCGCCTCCGCGGCCTCCTTCGCGGTCGTCGACGTCGGCAAACGGACGCTGATGCAGGAACTCGCCGTGCCGCCCCAGACGTTCGTCGTCGTGCTGTTCGCCACGCTGACCGTCGCACTCGCCCCCATTGCGGCCCGGAACTGGCCGTCGACGACACTCGTCGCGTCGTCGAAGGTTACCGACGGTGGCACCGCCGCGACGGGAGAAGGTATCGGCGTCGACGTTCGCGGGGACCTCCCGAAGTTCGCCGCGACCGGCCTGCTGCTCGCGACGGCGAACCACGTCGTCATGTACGCCTTCGGCGCGCTCCCGGCCAGCGTCGCCTCGCCCATCGTCAATACCCAGGCCGTGATTGCAGTCGTGCTCGGCGGCATCCTCCTCGGCGAGGAGCACTTCCGGATCCGCCTCGTCGCCGCCGGTCTGGCCGTCGCCGGCGTCACGATTATCGCGCTGGGCTGACCGGTCGCTGTTCGCCGAAACTGACCGCCGCGAAAGCGGCTTCCGGTATCAACGCCCCGTCGTCGCATCCCAGTCGGCGGATCAGGCGCTCGTCTCCGTTCCGGCGGCCGTGCCGACCGCGACCGACAACGTCGACTGGATCCACGCTTCGGGGTTGTTCCGGTCGTAGAGGACCGTGTCCCCGTCGTCCGTCCTGAAAAAGCCGTACCGGGCGTCGTCCGTGTTTTCGTCGTCACTCATTGTGTGAGTCGCAAACGGATTAGGGGCTACGGGCGGGTAAACCCTCGGACGGCAAGCGGATCCAGGTCGCATTCTCCCGCCCGCTCGCGGGCTCGGCGTCCGAACTCGTCCGGCAGTACGCCTCCGGTTCAAACCACCACCGCTTACCACCGAGTGGTTCCACGGTTCGACTATGACGCGACAATTCATGCCCATCCGACCCCCGGTCGTCCTCAGCATCGCGGGGAGCGACTCGGGCGGCGGCGCGGGGATCCAGGCGGACCTGAAGACCATCGAGGCCGGCGGTGCGTTCGGGACGAGCGCCATCACGAGCGTGACCGCCCAGAACACGCGCGGCGTCCAGGGAACCCACGGAATCCCGGTCGCAGCGGTCGAGGCCCAGATCGACGCAGTCCTCTCCGATTTCGACGTCGCTGCGGTGAAGACCGGGATGCTCGGCCGGCGCGAGGTGGTCGAGACGGTCGTCGAGTACGCCGACCGCCTCCCGAACCTCGTCGTCGACCCGGTAATGGTCGCCACATCCGGCGACCGCTTGCTCGAACCTGAGGCGGAGTCGGCCTACGAAGACCTCGTCGCCGAGGCCGCCCTGGTGACGCCCAACGCCGACGAGGCAGCGGTGCTGGCCGGCGTCGACGTGACCGACGCCGACGCCGCCCGGGAGGCCGGCGCTGTCCTAGTCGAGATGGGTGCCGACGCCGCGCTCGTCAAGGGCGGCCACGTCCCCGGCGACGACGTCGTCGACGTGCTCGTCACCGCTGCAACGACCCACACCTTCCGTCACGACCGGGTCGACACCGACGCGACCCACGGCTCGGGCTGTACCCTCTCCAGCGCCGTCGCGACGCGACTGGCCCACGGCGACGACCTGCCGAGCGCTGTCGGTGACGGCGTCTCCCTGCTGGCCTCGGCCGTCCGCTACGGCGTCGACGTGGGCGAGGGACCCGGGTCGGTCCACCACCTCGTCGAAGCTCGAAACGAAGCGGCCCGCGACGAGACCGCCGAGGCCGTCGAGCGCGTCGTCGGCCTGCTGGTCGACCGGGCTCCGACCGCGCTCGTGCCGAGTGACGGGACGAACATCGTCGGCGCGACGCCGTATGCCGAATCGCTCCGGGACGTCGCAGCCGTCGAGGGCGGCATCGGCCGCACGAGGGACGGACTGCGGCCCAACCGCGGCGTCCGCTTCGGCGCGGCCGGTCGACTCGGGTCCCTCATCCTGACCATCCGTGAGGTGGCCCCGACGACCCGGTTTGCACTGGAGTGCCGCCGCTCCTCGGCGCTGCAACGGGCGCTTCCCGAACTCGACGGTCCGGTCGTCGAACTATCGGCGGACGCCGGTGACGCCGACGGGGGCAACCTGCCGCTCACTCAGCGGGTCAGCGATGCCGTGGCTGACGACGACGACTCCCCCGTCGCTGTCGTGGATCCGACGCGAAGCGAGGCCGGGGTCACGCTGCTCGCACCGGACGCCGGAACGCTCGTGGACCGGACGGAGCGGCTACTCGACGCGGTCGACGACCGGAACTGAGAGCCGTCGGACAGAGCGACCGCTCAGCGACGCTCGCGGAGCATCACCAGGGTCGCGGCGAGCGCCACCGCCAGCGTGACGGCGAGTGTCTCGGTGCCGAATCCGGAGTCGGTCGAGCCGGGCGTGTCGGTCGAGGTCGCCGTCGCCGAGTGGGTCACCGTGGCGGTCGCCACCGCGGCCGATCGGTCCGGCGTCCCGTCCGTCCCGTTCTCGTCGACCGTCGTCTGGACCGGCGGTGCGCGGACGGCGACCGTCACCTCCCCCGCGCCGTCGACGCGGACGGTCGTGGCCCCGGTCCGCGACATCGGGACGCTCGCGTTGACCCACCTGGCGGATCCAGGGGCCAGACGGACCGTCTCCGCGACGGCCAGGCCGTCGTCCCGGCGGAACACGACGGACGTCTCGGCGGGGATGGGAGCGTCGTTCTGGACCCGGGCGCTCACACGGACGAACTCACCTTTCAGGACGTCGCGGGACGTCGCCGTGACGTCGGTGACCCGGCCCTCGGCTGGCTCTCGGACCTCGACGGTCCGCTCGTCGCCGCCGAGTGCGAGTTCGTACGTCCCCGGCGCGTCGAACGTGTGATTCAGGCCCAGCATGGCCGTCTCGTTGGGCGCGACCGAGCCATTGGCCTGGTCGACGACACTCCCGTTCACCGTGAGCCGGGCGGTGAAGTTCCCCGCCCGCCCGCCGGCGTTCTCGACCAGGGTACCGACCCTGAGCTGCTCGCCCGGAACGACGACGACCGGGCCGTCACTCGCCTCGATGGTCGCGTTCCGGTAGCTCCCGTCGACCCGGTAGGTCGCGTCGTTGCCGTCGCCGGGGAGCTGGAAGCCGATGCGGGCGGGCGGGTCGCCGAAGGCCATGACGTGTGCGGGCTGGTCCCACATCGTGACGTTTGCGGGTTTCTCGGCGTACCGGGCGGCCGCATCGACGATCTCGGCGTCGCCGTGTTCACCGAGGGCAGCCAGGAAGTCCGACAGCGAAACCGGGCCCGGGTCGGCGTTCATCGCCTGGACGACCGTCTGGAGCGTCCGTTCCTGGTCGCGCGTGTTGCGGATCTGCCGGTCCAGTTGGCCGGCGACGAGCGCCCCCTTGTCGTAGTCGGGAGTCGACTGCCACGTCGACTGGTTGGCGAGGACGACTTCGGCGTAGGAACTGTTCGCGCCGGCACCGATCCGCTGGCTGAACCCGTCGTAGGGGACGCGGCCCTGCTCGTAGGTCAACAGCGCCGCGTAGTAGCTGGCCGAGGCCTCGCGGAACCAGCGCATCTCCGGGTCGAGCGCGAAGTCCTGGCGGGTGTGGACGTACTCGTGGACCCACGGGTTCTCGGCGCTGTCGACCGGTTCGACGTCGCGGACCCAGAGGTCGGACTCGCCCGTCTGGTAGCCGCGGACGCCCCACTGGACGCCGCTGGTCGGGGCGGCGACGACGAACACCTCGTCGTCGCGGTCACCGACGCGCAGCGCGTTCGAGGCGTCGGCCAGCGAATCGAGCACCGACCGGGGAGCCTCGCGCATGCTCGCGTTCGCGGGGACGACGAGCCTGAACCGCTGGTCGCTGGCGCTCCGCTCGTACGTCTCGTGTTCGCCGAGGTAGACCAGCCACTCGCCCGTCGCGCCGGGACCGGCGGTCGTCGACGTCCGGTCGTACGCGACGGGGCCGGCCGACGAGTAGCGGGTCCAGTCGGTCGTGACGGGCGGGCGCTGGAACAGGGCCCACTCGCCCGTATCGACGGCGACCAGGTCCCCGTCGGCTCCCTCGGGCCCCGTCTCGTTCAGCGATTCGTTGACCGGGATCGTGTACGTGATCGAGGGAGTACTCGTCGTCTCGTCCCAGCGGTACTCGCGCCAGCCGTCACGGACGAAGCCGTCCGTGTCGGTCACTTCGGCGTCGTCGGGGAGTTCGGTGTGGAGCGAGACGACGCCGCTGGAGATGGTGTACTCCAGCTCCACCGCCACCTCGCCGGGGGTCGATGGCGTCAGCGCGAACTCCTGGCTGGCGTTGATAGTGGCCCCTTCGTCGGTCTGGAAGCCGATCTGTGCCGGGCCGGGACTGTCCTGGCGCGGTGCGACGTCGCCGCTCGCCACGGCCGGAGCGACCGCGCCGGTCAACAGGACCGACGCGAAGACCAGGACGAGCACGGCGCGGCGCGCCAGGCGCATTGGGATACGTTAGCAACTGGGAGGTGAAATACCTGATCCGTCTCTCCGGCGTGAATCGGGCGATTCCGGAGAGTCACTCTCCGGAACGGGACCGGCCACGGTTCGAGCGTCGCGCACGCGTCGTCGCGCGGCCCGCCGACACGGACCCACAACCCCTATGCCGTCCACGCACACACGGGTGGGTATGACCGAGGCGACGGGCATCGTCGGGGAGTTCCTCGCGCTGAAGGAGAGCACCGACGCGGACGTGCTGGCGATGCAGTGCGGGGACTTCTACGAGTTCTTCGCCGACGACGCCGAACTCGTCGCGGACGAACTCGACCTCACCGTCTCCCAGAAGTCATCCCACGGTTCGTCCTACCCGATGGCCGGCGTCCCCCTCACCGAGCTCACACCGTACGTCTCCGCACTGGTCGAACGGGGCTACCGCGTCGCCGTCGCCGACCAGCAAGAGACCGAGGACGGCCACGCCAGGGAGATAACCCGCGTCGTCACGCCCGGCACCCTCCTCGAAACGACCGACGATTCGGCCCAGTACCTCGCGGCTGTCGTCCGCGAGGAGGGAAGCGGGGCACGACGGAGCGACGGGACCGCCGGCGACTCCTACGGCCTCGCCTTCGCCGACGTGACGACCGGGCAGTTCCACGTCACGCAGCTCGACGACGCCGACGCCGCGGCCACCGCCCAGACTGAGCTGTACAAGTTCGACCCGGCAGAGGTGCTGCCCGGCCCCGAGTTGCGCGCCGACGACGCCTTCCTCGACCAGGTTCGCGAGCGGACCGACGCGTCGCTCACGCTCCACTCGGCGGAGTCGTTCGCACCGGCCCGCTCGCGCCACCGCGTGCGCGAGCACTTCGGGTCGGAGACACTGGAGAGCGTCGGCGTCGAGGGCAAGGACGCCGCCATCAGGGCCGCAGGGGCCGTCCTCTCCTACGTCGAAGAGACCGGCGTCGGCACGCTGGCGTCGGTGACCAGGCTCCAGGCCTACGGCGCGACGGACCACGTCGACCTGGACGCGACGACCCAGCGCAACCTCGAACTCACGGAGACGATGCAGGGCGGGAGTGATGGATCGCTGTTCGACACGCTCGATCACACCGTCACCTCCGCTGGGGCGCGACTCCTCCGGCAGTGGATCCAGCGACCCCGTCGCGACCGGGGCGAACTGACGCGCCGGCAGCAGTCCGTCGCCGCGCTCACCGAGGCCGCGATGGCCCGCGAGGAGTTGCGAGAGACGCTGGACCCGGTGTACGACCTGGAACGGCTGGCCTCGAAGGCCGTCTCCGGCAGCGCCGACGCCCGCGACCTGCGCTCGGTCGGCGAGACGCTCGCGCTGCTGGACGCCGTCGCCGACCTGGTCGACCGGACCGGCCGCCTCGCCGAGTCGCCGCTCGTCGACGTGCTCGCCCGTATCGACCGCGAGGCCGTCGCTGCCCTGGCGACCGAGGTCGACGACGCCCTCGTCGAGGAGCCACCGGGCACCGTCACCCAGGGCGGCCTCTTCCGGACGGGCCACGACGACGACCTGGACGTCCTCGTGGAGAGCCACGAGGAAGCCCTGGAGTGGATCGAGACGCTCCCCGAGCGCGAGAAAGAAAAGACGGGGATCACCCACCTCTCCGTCGACCGCAACAAGACCGACGGCTACTACATCCAGGTCGGGAAGAGCGAGACCGACCAGGTGCCCGCGGAGTACGACGCCATCAAGACGTTGAAGAACTCCGAACGCTACACCATCCCGGAGCTCCAGGAGCGCGAACGCGAGGTGCTGCGCCTGGAGGAACGCCGCCACGACATGGAGTACGAGCTGTTCGAGGAGCTTCGGGAACGGGTGGCCGCCCGCGCCGAACTGCTCCAGGATGTCGGCCGGGCGCTGGCCGAACTCGACGCGCTGGCGAGCCTGGCGACCCACGCGGTCCGCAACGACTGGACGCGGCCCGACCTCTCCGACGGACGCGAGCTCGACGTCCAGGGCGGCCGCCACCCCGTCGTCGAACAGACCACGGAGTTCGTCCCGAACGACCTCCGCCTCGACGAAGAGCGCCAGTTCCTGATCGTCACCGGCCCCAACATGTCCGGGAAGTCGACGTACATGCGCCAGGCGGCGCTCATCACGCTCCTCGCGCAGGTGGGGAGTTTCGTCCCGGCGCGGTCGGCCCGCGTCGGCCTCGTCGACGGTATCTACACCCGCGTCGGCGCGCTGGACGAACTCGCCCAGGGCCGTTCTACCTTTATGGTCGAGATGCAGGAGCTCTCCAACATCCTCCATTCGGCCACCGAGGACTCGCTCGTCATCCTGGACGAGGTGGGTCGCGGGACGGCGACGTACGACGGCATCTCCATCGCCTGGGCCGCGACGGAGTACATCGCCAATCAGATTCAGGCGAAGACCCTCTTCGCGACGCACTACCACGAACTCACGGCGCTCGGCGAGAATATCCCGACAGTGGCAAACGTCCACGTCGCCGCGGACGAGTCCGACGGCGAGGTCACTTTTCTCAGAACCGTGCGCGACGGGCCCACGAACCGCTCGTACGGTGTCCACGTCGCAGACCTGGCCGGCGTCCCCGAACCCGTCGTCGACCGCTCGCGGGACGTCCTCGACCGCCTCCGCGAGGAGAAAGCGATCGAAGTCCAGGGCGGCGAGCGGACCAATGGCGAGGAATCGACGCAGGTCGTCTTCGACCTCGGGTCGGGCGAACTGAACGCCGGAGAGACGAGTACGAGCGAGCAACAGATCGCGACCGACGGGAGCCAGAAGGAAGCGCCCGCGAGCGACTCGGCCGGTCCGTCACTCGACCCGGAGACGGAGGCCGTCCTCGACGAACTGGACAACCTCGACGTCAACGAGACCCCGCCGGTCGAGTTGATGGCGAAGGTCCAGGAGTGGCAAGCGGAACTCGACGGGGAGTAGCGAGAGGACGGACCGGCGACAGGGCCACCGGGACCGAAAATTACCGGAACCGCCCAAGCAGTTCGTAATCGTGGTCCGGCGTGTACCGACGGAACAGTAGGCTGTTGGTCAGCACCGACACCGAGGAGATGGCCATCGCCGCAGCGGCCAGCACCGGCTGGAGCAGACCGAGCGACGCCAGTGGGATGAGCGTCGTGTTGTAGCCCAGCGCCCAGACGAGGTTCTGCTTGATCTTCTGGAGCGTGGCCTCGGAGATGCGGATGGCCTTCACGACGTCCAGCGGGTCGTCGCGCATGAGCGTGACGTCGGCCGCCTCGATGGCGACGTCGGTGCCGCTGCCGATGGCCGTCCCGACGTGGGCGACGGCGAGCGCGGGTGCGTCGTTGACTCCGTCACCGACCATCATCGCCTTGCGCCCGTCCGACTGGATGGACTCGACCGCTGCGGACTTGTCCTCGGGGAGGACCTCCGCCCGGACGTTCGCCGGGTCGATGCCGACCTGTTCGGCGACGGCACGGGCCGTCCGCTCGTTGTCGCCGGTGATCAGCATCACGTCGGTGCCACGGTCGTGGAGTGCGGCGACGGCCGCTTTCGCACTCTCCTTGACCGTGTCCGCGTCGGCGACGACGCCGACGAGGTCGCCGTCCACGGCTACCAGCATCGCCGTCTTCCCCTCGTTCTCCAGGCGCTCCATCGTCTCGGCAGCGGGTCCGGGGTCGACGCCCGCGTCGCGCAGGAGTTTGCGGTTGCCAACCAGGACCTCGCTTCCTTCGACGGTCGCTCGAATGCCGTGGCCGGGTACGTTCTCGAACGTCTCGGCGTCGGGGACGTCGATTCCGCGTTCCTCGGCACCGTCGACGATGGCCCGGGCAAGCGGGTGTTCGCTGCCGCTCTCGGCGGCGGCCGCCAGCCGGAGGACGCCGGCCTCGTCGAGCCCTTCAGATGTGACGACGGCGCCACCGTCCGGGACCGCACCGCCGTCGTCGTCGAAGGCGACCACGTCGGTCAGTTCCATCGCGCCCTCGGTGAGCGTCCCGGTCTTGTCGAAGACGACGGTGTCGACGTCCTTCGCGCGTTCGAGGACGTCGCCGCCCTTGAACAGCACGCCGTGTTGTGCGCCGATGGTGGTCCCGACCATCGTCGCCGCGGGCGTCGCCAGCCCGAGCGCGCAGGGACAGGCGATCAGCACCGACGAGGCGAACACGATGATCGCGAACTCGAAGACGGAGACCGTGCCGCCGGCTACTGCGGGCCCGCCGGCGACCTGGCCCCACAGCGGGAGCCAGTCGACGAAGCCGGCCAGCGTCTCGGGGAAGAGGAACCAGACGACGCCCCAGAAGAGGGCGTTGGCGATGACTGCGGGGACGAAGTACGCCGAGATGCGGTCGGCGAGGTTCTGGATCTCGGGCTGGCGGGACTGGGCGGCCTTCACCGTCTCGACGATCTGCTGGAGGGCGGTGTCCTCGCCGACGTTCGTCGCCTCCACCACGAGGACGCCGTTCTCGTTGATCGTCGACCCGACGACCTCGTCGCCCACGCCCTTCTCGACGGGGACGGACTCGCCGGTGACCATCGACTCGTCGACGGCGGACTGGCCGTCCACGACGACGCCGTCGGTGGGGACCTGCTCGCCGGGGCGGACCTTCATCCGGTCGCCGACCTGGACGTCTTCGAGCGGAACGTCTCTCTCGGTGCCGTCGTCGTCGACGAGCGTGGCCGTGTCGGCCTCCATCTCCAGGAGTTTCCGGAGCGCGTCGCCGGCCTGGCCCTTCGAACGGGCCTCCAGGTAGTTCCCGAGCGTGATGAACACCAGGATGAGCGCCGCGGTGTCGAAGTACGTCTCGCCGGCGACCAGGCCGAGCAGGACGGCCACGCTGTAGAGGTACGCCGTCGACGAGCCCAGCGCGATGAGGACGTCCATGTTGGCCCGCCCGTTCTTCGCGAGCGCCCTGTAGGAATTGACGTAGAAGGGGCGGCCCAGCACGACCTGGACGGGCGTCGCGAGTAGGAACCCGACCCACTCGAACCCGAACCCGAAGAAGGTCTCGGGCAGGAGCGCCCCGCCCAGCAGGAACCGGTCGGTCAGGAAGAGCAGGAACGGGGCCGACAGGGCCGCGCCGAACAGCGTCAGGCGGCGCTGGGTCCGGATCTCCTCGTTTCGGGCGGCGTCGCGACGCTCCTGGTCGGATTCGCCCGAGGCCGCGTCCGCCCGGACCGGCGAGTAGCCGGCCTCCTCGACGGCGTCGTAGAGCGCGTCGCGGGAGACGTCCTCGGGGTTGTACGCGACCTGGGCCTCGTCGGTCGCGTAGTTCACTTCGACGTCGATGACGCCCGGGACGCCTTCCAGGGCCGCCTCGTTCGTCTCGGCGCAGTTGGCACACGTCATGTCCGAGATGGCGATGGAGACGGTGGCCCGCTGGGGCTCGTAGCCGGCGTCCTCGACGGCATCGTATATCTCGGTGAGCGAGACGACGTCCGGGTCGTACTCGACGGATCCTTCGTCGGTGGCGTAGTTGACGGTCGCCTCGCTGACCCCGTCGAGGCCCTCGACGGCCTCGGTTATCGTCGCCGAACAGTTCGCACAGCTCATGCCCTGGATAGCCAGGTGTGTGGTTCGCCGGCTCATTGTATAGTACAAAGAGACCCTCGCTTACCCCCTTTACTGACACGAGTCCAAAGTCCAGTCACCGACAGAATTTCGAATTCAAAGTTCTACGCGTCCGCTTCGAGGCGTTCGTAGCGGTCCTCGAACCGGCCCTGGCACGACGGGCAACAGAAGTGATACACCTGGTCGTCGATGCGCGTCGAGGACCCCTCGCTATCGACGGTGTTGCCGCACTCGGCACAGGTGAGCGCGAACTCGGCGCCGTCCAGCGACGGGTGCCAGGAGACGTCGTCCATCAGCGTCACCGAGAAGTCGGCGTCGGCGTCCCCGAGCAGGCCGTCGACCCACTGGCGCACGTTCTCGACCTGTGCGCGCGCGTAGAACCACACCTCCCCGTCGGCGGTGACGAACACGTGCTCGACGGCGTCCGCCTCGCCGACCCAGTCCCGCAGGGCGTCGACGTCGGCTGCGCCGCGCACCTGGACGAACACCGGGACGCCGGCGTGGAGCTGTGACCGGTCGACGTCGACGGTGAACCGGTTGACGACGCCTGCCTCCCGGAGCCGCGTGACCCGGTCCGAGACCGCCGGTCCTGAGAGGCCCACTGCGTCGCCGATGTCGCTGAAGGGCCGCCGGGCGTCCTCGGCGAGGTACCTGAGTATCGCCACGTCCGTCTCGTCGAACTCTCGCATACACGTACCTGTGGCCGCCGCGACAATATATCGCCCGGTCGGAGTTCAGTTTCGAAAGTCTATCGTCGTACTCGCTTCGGAATGCAATGAGAAACCCACAAAGCCGGGGCGCCCCTAGAAGAAAGTACAATGAGCGAAACCATCACCGTCGAGGGGATGTCCTGTGAACACTGCGAACAGACCGTCGAAGACGCACTCGAAGGCGTTTCGGGCGTCACCGACGTGTCCGTGGACCGCGAGGCCGAGACGGCGACCGTCGAGGGCGATGCCGACACCCAGTCGCTCGTCGCGGCCGTCGACGACGCCGGCTACGAGGCGTCGGCATAGATTTCTAGGCGGCCTCGATGCGGACGCGTTCCTCGCTCTCCTCGCGCCGGACGCCGTCGAAGGCGTAGACGAACTCGGGACCGAACGCCGAGGCCGGCGTCTGGAACCCCGGTTCGACGGCGCCCTGGAGCGCCCGGCCGGCGGCCTCCACGGCGGTCGCCGCGGTTACGTCGTACGTGTCCGGCGTCCGGAGACGCGCCGACACCTGCCTGCCGTCCTCGTCGATAACTTCCCCGTAGATGCGGCTCTCGCTGCGTGCGCGTTGAGTGGCCGACGGCCCGGAAATCGCGACGTCGGCCAGTCGCTTCAGGACGGTGCGGACCGGCTTCGTCCCCACCAGCGGCGTGAGTCGCCGGGCCCGTTTCATCACCTCGGCTGCGTAGGACGGAACGGCAGCGTACGTCTCGATGTTGGGGATACCCGTCGTGTAGTAGGCCGTCGAGACGTCTCCCCACGGCACCGTGACGGCCGTCTCTGGGCCGGACCCGAAGTCGAACTGTCGGGTCTTCCAGGCCATCGGCACGTCCCGCAGCCGGCCCTGCTGGCGGACCACGCCGGGGCGTTTCAGCCCGTCTATCATCGACTTGAGCGTCCCCGGCGAGAACGTGCCGAGACCATCGATGGCGAGGGTCAGGTGAGTCGCCTCGAGGTCTTCGTCGTGTAGCTGGGCGGCCAGGCAGTCCGTCGCGACGACGTCGAACCCCACGCCGGGCAGGGCCGCCACCTCGGCGGCCGAGGCCTCCGCATCTCGCTCGGCGATAGATTCGAGGACGTCGACGTTGCCCGCGATATCGAGGTAGTCCGTCCCGGCGTCGAGACAGGCCGAGAGCATCGGCGTCGCCGTCGCCGAGAACGGGCCGGCACAGTTCAGCACGACGTCGACGTCGCCGACCGCGCGTTCGACGACCGAGGGGTGTTCGAGGCTGAACACCGCGTGGTCGAGACCGAGGTCCGTCGCGAGCCGTTCGACCGGTTCCGCCCGCCGCCCGGCGAGAATCGGTTCGAGCCCCTGCCTGACCGCGTGACGCGCGATCAGTCGCCCCGCGTAGCCGTAGGCGCCGTAAATGAGGAGACCGTCTGTCATGGAGACTAGTCCGAGCGGTATCGCCCTAAACGGGGAGCCTGTATCTGCAGGCCACTCGTACCACCGCGGGTCGTCCATCGTCGGGGCACCCGCGCGACACACGGCGACTCACCCACCAGTGGGAGGAGAGGGATCCTGCTGGCAACGATTTAACACGTTACTGGCCCAACGGTCACACGCTGAATGAGCCAGTTGAACGTCGGACTCGCGCTGATCGGTGGGCTGGTGTTGCTGTTGAGCCTCGGAACGGGACTGCTCCGGAGCCGCGGTTACCTGCCGTCGGAACAGATGGTCGCCGTCCTCACTGGCGTGCTGGCGGGCCCGGTCGGCCTGGACCTGCTCGAACTGACGCGACTGGGCGACCCGGTAGTCGTCCTCGAACAGGTCGCGCGCCTGACCGTCGCCATCGCGGTGACCAGTATCGCGTTGCGCCTGCCGCCCGGCTACTACCGAAAACACGCCCGGACGCTGGCGGTCGTGCTCGGGCCGGTGATGGTGTACATGTGGCTCGCGAGTTCGGCGGTCGCGTGGGTCACGCTGCCGGTGTCGATGTGGGTCGCGCTCCTCGTCGGCGCCGTCGTCACGCCGACTGACCCGGTGCTGGCCAACACCATCGTCGTCGGCGAGACGGCCACGGACAACATCCCGGAACGCGTGCGCTACCTCCTGTCGAGCGAGGCGGGTATCAACGACGGCGCGGCGTACCCCTTCGTCTTCCTCCCGATATTCGTCCTGCACAACGGGCCCGACGCCGGCGTGGTCCAGTGGATCACGCGGACGCTGCTGTGGGAAGTGCTCGGCGCGGTGGTGCTGGGCGCCGCGATTGGCGCGGTGTCTGGGCGGGCCGAACGGCTCGCGCACTCGAGGCAGTTCGCCGAGGAGACGTCGGTGTTCACCGTCGCCGTCGCCCTGACCTTCGCCGTCCTCGGGTTCGTCACGCTGCTCGGCAGCGACGGGATCCTCGCGGTCTTCGTCGCCGGTGCGGCGTACAACTGGCAGGCCGACCCCAGCGACGAGGTCGAGGCCCAGCGGATCGAAGAGGTGTTCGACCGCCTGTTCACGCTCCCCGTCTTCGTCTTCTTCGGGATGGCCATCCCCTGGGCCGAGTGGGCGGCGCTCGGCTGGGCCGGCGTCTCCCTCGTCGTCGGAATCCTGCTCCTCCGCCGACTCCCCGCGTTCTGGGCGCTGCGGTCGGCTATCGAACCCATCGACCGGCCCGCCGCCGCCCTGTTCGTCGGCTGGTTCGGCCCCATCGGCGTCGCCGCCGTCTTCTACGCGACGCTGGCCGTCCGCGAGACGGGGTCCGAACTGCCGTGGGTCGCGGCGAGCCTCGTCGTCGCCGGTTCCCTGCTGGCTCACGGCCTCACCGCGACGCCCCTGACCTACTGGTACGGACGGCAGGAAGAGGCTGACCCGTCCGCGTAGCCGGCGGTTCACCGCGGTTCGCCACCGACGCCGCCAGACCGCAGGCTAAAGTCGCTCGGCCGAATACCCACCACCAATGAAGCGAGGGAGGGACCGATGAGCGGGGACGACGCCGGAGACCGCGACGGTCCTCGTGCCGACGGCGCGAACGGCGACGCCGACAGCTCGATCCGACAGCTCGACGCCCAGACGGTCGAGCGCATCGCCGCCGGCGAGGTGGTCGAGCGCCCGGCGTCGGTCGTCAAGGAACTCCTCGAAAACAGCCTCGACGCCGACGCCTCGCGCGTCTCGGTCGCAGTGGAGACGGGCGGCACCGAGGGGATCCGCATCACCGACGACGGCGTCGGGATGACCCGCGAGGAAATCGCGGCGGCCGTCGAGAAACACACCACCTCGAAAATCAGCGACATCGCAGACCTGGAGGCCGGCGTCGCCACGCTGGGCTTTCGTGGCGAGGCGCTCCACGCCATCGGCGCCGTCTCTCGGGTGACTATCACCACGCGCCCGCGCGGAGGCAATACTGGCACCGAGTTGGTGCTGGAAGGCGGCGAGGTGACCAGCGTCGGCCCCGCGGGCTGTCCGGAGGGGACGACCATCGAGGTGGCGGACCTGTTCTACAACGTCCCCGCCCGGCGGAAGTACCTCAAACAGGCGAGCACGGAGTTCGCCCACGTCAACACCGTCGTGACGAGCTACGCCCTGGCCAACCCCGGCGTCGCCGTCTCGCTGGACCACGACGGCCGGGAGACGTTCGCCACGACGGGTCAGGCCGACCTGCAGGAGACGGTGATGTCCGTCTACGGCCGGGAGGTGGCGCGATCCATGATCGCCGTTGATAGCGACGGCTCGGACCTCCCAGAGGGCCCCCTAGACGGCGTCTCCGGACTGATCAGCCACCCCGAGACGAACCGCGCCGGCCGGGAGTACCTCTCGACGTACGTCAACGGCCGCTACGTCCGGGCGAACGCGGTCCGGGAGGCCGTCGTCGACGCCTACGGCACCCAGCTGGCCCCCGACCGGTACCCCTTCGCCGTCCTCTTCCTCGACGTCGACGCGGGCACCATCGACGTCAACGTCCACCCGCGAAAGATGGAGATCAGGTTCGCCGACGAGGAAGGCATGCGCGACCAGGTCGAGAGCGCCGTCGAGGGCGCGCTGCTGCGCGAGGGGCTGATCCGCAGCGGCGCGCCGCGTGGGCGGTCTGCTCCAGACCAGGCCGAGATAGCGCCCGAACGGAGCGACGACGGGAGCGGGGCCGACGCCCAGTCAGGTCTGGACCGGAGCGAAGCCGGCGACAGCCAGGCTTCGTCGGAAGAGAGCGCATCCCGCCGGCTCTCCATCGACTCCGCGGACGTCAAAGACGGGCAGAACGCGGGCGTGTCCGAACGCGAGCGCGTGTCGGGGACCGCCGGCGACGACGCCTCACAGGCGGTGCCAACGGATGCCGACGGCGGAACCGACGCGTCTGGGTCGTCACCGGCGACCGGCCCGGAGCCGTCGACGCCGTCGGACAGCGAGTTCGAGCCCGCGTCCAGCGACACCGACCCATCCAGCGATGCCGACCGATCCAGCGACCCTGTCCGCCCCACCGACCCCGACCGCAAGTTCAGCGGCGGGCGAGAACAGCGCCGCCTCGGCGGCGAGGAGCCCACCGAGTCCTTCGACACGCTCCCGTCGATGCACATCCTGGGCCAGCTCCACGAGACCTACGTCGTCGCCGAGACCGACGACGGCCTCGTCCTGGTCGACCAGCACGCCGCCGACGAGCGGATCAACTACGAGCGCCTCAAGGCAGCGTTCCGGGGCGAGACCACGACCCAGGCGCTGGCCGAACCCGTCGAACTGGAACTCACTGCCAGGGAGGCCGAACTGTTCGGCGACCGCGGCGAGGCGCTCTCCCGCCTGGGCTTTCACGCCAACCGGGTCGACGACCGCACCGTCGAGGTGACGACGGTCCCCGGCGTCGTCGCCGACGGTGCCGGCCCGGAACTCGTTCGGGACGCCCTCTCCGCGTTCGTCTCCGGCGAGGGCGCGGCCGCCGAGACGGTCGAGGCCGCCGCCGACGAACTGCTCGGCGACCTCGCCTGCTATCCGTCGATCACCGGCAACACGTCGCTGACGGAAGGGTCGATTCGCGAGTTGCTCGCCGCGCTGGACGACTGTGAGAATCCCTACGCCTGTCCGCACGGGCGGCCGGTGGTCATCGAACTCGACCGTGGCGAACTGGAAGACCGGTTCGAGCGTGACTACCCCGGCCACTCCGGACGACGGGAGTGAGTTTTTCGAACTGGCAGTCTTCAGTCTGTTTCGTGCTGGGCCAGAGTCACCAGATCTGCTTGAAACAACTCGAAAGCCCTCGGCCCGCTGGCTAGCCGCCGACGGAACGACTGCTGACAGGGAGAAAGCCCTCGGCCCGCTCGGGTCGCGGGGACCACCCTGCGCGCGTTCGCTCCGCTCACGTGCTTGGGGGTCCCGGCTTCCCCGACCGTGCCTCGCCCTTTCAGTCCTCCGAGGACTGCACCGCACCCCTGCCCTCCCCCTGGTCGGCCGACGAGACGGCCTCCCGGCCGTGCGGTT
>Ga0075105_1000358_pt1 | contig 24955 bp, 12 predicted proteins | sample AntDeeMetag02WF5_FD_69800 | JGI IMG/M metagenome (GOLD analysis project Ga0075105, IMG submission 69800) | Saline lake microbial communities from Deep Lake, Antarctica - Antarctic Deep Lake Metagenome 02WF5 | ecosystem: Environmental > Aquatic > Non-marine Saline and Alkaline > Saline | place... | reverse complement strand
GACCCGGACGCGAACTCGCAGGATACGCTCCCTATCGAGCGGGGGTTCCCGATCGAGCAGGTGAACGACCTCGCTGACCGTGAGGGCCGCGCAAAGATGTACTACCGACCCCTGTCCACGATGCACAAATGGTGGGCTAGACGGCTCGGGAGCGTGTTCAGGGCGATCTCGCTGTACTCGTTAGTCGATGATCCTAGCGCTGTCGAAATCCATAGTACAGATCAGGAAAATCTGAATCTATCCGATTTCAGCGACAGCGATACAGAAGAGAGCACCACCGAGGATCTCGCTCAACTCATCGAGTCAGTTAGTCTCACTGAGCCAGACGCGCTCTGGGAGCTGTATCCGAAGGACGTTCGCGTCGACGGGAAGAGCGTCCTTGACCCGTTCATGGGTGGCGGAACGAGCCTTATGGAAGCCATCCGGTTTGGCGCAGCTGTCACCGGTGTCGATTTGAATCCTGTCGCATGGTTCATCTCAAAAAAGAGTCTGGAGGCTCACGAGGTCGATGCCGACGAGCTGCAAGAGGCCTTCGACGATGTCCGAACGGCCGTCGCTGATGAGCTCCAGTCTCACTATGAGACGACCTGCCCCCACGACGAGGATCACATTGCTGACGTCGTGTATGCGCTCTGGGTCCGGAAGCTAGACTGTACTTCCTGTGGCGAGACGATCCCACTGTTCAAAGATTACCGTGTCGCGAACGGTCGCTACGAGGACGACGACAAATACAACGTCTACTGTCCGGATTGTGAATCCGTCTTTCTTACTGACGACTACCAAACCGAGTCCGTTTGTACGGAATGTGGCTACGAGTACATCCCGGCCAACGGTCCAGTATCTCGAGGCGGTAACTACGGATGCCCGTCGTGCGGTCTGCAGTATCCAATCGTCGATGCGATTGCCGACGGACAGTCATACGCCGAGGATCTCTACGCGATCGAATACTACTGTACGGAATGCGAGGACGAAGGCAAGGATCGGGCGAGCTTTAAGGGCTACACCGCGGCAACTGAAAAAGATCGTACGCAGTTCGATCGCGCTAGCGAGGCGTGGCACTCCGCAGAGGAGCTAGATGCGTATATTCCTCAGAGTGAAATCCCCGAAGGTGCGATCACAGCAGCATCTGGGATAAATGGAAATGATGTCTTCCGCCACGGCTACGAGACGTGGTCGGACATGTTCAATGATCGCCAGCTCTACTGTCTTTCGACGCTGCTGTCGGCGATCGATGACGTCGATAATCAGACTATCAAAGAATATCTCCTCCTCGCCTTCAGCGATTCTCTGATGTTCCAGAATAACTTCGCGCTCTACAATGTCTCTGGGACGAAAATAGAGGGGATCTTCAGACAGAACTCCTACCAACCCCAGGTCGAATATGCCGAAAACAACGTCTGGGGAACGAGAGCTGGTCGAGGCACGTTCAAGAATACGTGGGAGAAAATCGTCAACGCTGTCGAGTTCGCCCACCAGCCAACAGAACGGTACCTCGAAGATGGAGAACTCAAACAGACGGATTCGTTTGAGAACCCAGTCGGTGGTGAGTACACACTCCATCAAGGCGATGTCGGGGACGTTGAGCTCGAGTCGGAGTATAACGCCATCATCACTGATCCCCCATACTACGACAACGTCGTCTATTCGGAGGTCTCGGACTTCTTCTACGTCTGGCAACGGCTGCTTCTCTCTGATGAATATTCCTGCTTCACGCCCGAAACGACGCCTCGCGAAGAGAGCATCGTCGCAAACCCGGCTATCGACAAGGACGGAGCTACCTTCGAGAGGGAGCTCAAGCAATCGTTCTCCCGGATGCGGGATGTACTGAAGGACGACGGCGTACTCACGTTCACATATCGGCACAGTGGAATCGAGTCCTGGGGAACGCTCCTTGAGTCACTGTGCGACGAAGGATTTGACGTGACGGCGACATATCCGATCTCGGCCAATCTCAGCGAGTTTGTAATGGGCGACGAACTCTCCTTCAGCGTGATCGTGGTCGCACGACCGATGACGGATCGCGATCCGATCAGTTGGGCTGCGCTTCGACGACAGATGTACAGGACTTCTCAACGAACGGAAGAGGAGATTCAGGAGGGACAAACTGTCTCCGAAGGTGATATCAGCGTCGTCAAACTCGGACGGTGTTTCCGAGAGTATTCCAAACACCACGGCAAGGTCCATCGTGAAGGAACCGTCATGTCCACGACTGACGTTGTCGCCGGGATGTATGACATCATCGCTGGTGATGATGGTGTCTCCCCCGACGAAATCTACTTGAGTCTCTTGTCGATGGAGGATCCCACGCTTAACGATGTGAACCGTTTGTGTCGAGGAACTGGAATCAGTCCGAATGACCTCCAGGAACGGGCGTTTTTCGACACAACAGATGGCTTCACATTATTGCGGTGGCATGATGAGCAGCGGATGGCTTACCTCCAAGCGAAATCCCCAGACGAACTCTCTACTCTCGAACGAGTGCAGCTCCTCCGATACGCTGCTGATGAGGAGACCAAACTTAGGGAAGAAAGCCGTGAACTGGAGGTCACAGGAGCAATGATGGACGTAGCATCCGAACTTGCGGACATCACTGGGGACGAGACATTCCATCAGATCCTCAGAGACTAACGTATTTCACACTCCTGTGAGACGTTCGTGATGACATGAGTGATATCGACGCAGTGGCGGGCATGTACAATATCATCGTAAGCGGTAAGCGAGAGTCCGCTGAGTATCGGGTTCCCGTCGAGGAGTTCGTGACGAAGCTTGAGAATCGAGATCTCCCCGACGAGATCTGCGTAGCAGGTCTCGAAGAAGTCCTTACCGAAGATTCGGACCTCCGCGACCAGCTGGTCTCTACGATGCGGCAAGAGATGGATTATCTCAACAGCCAGCGTCCGTTACCAGCGATTCAATTCGTCGTCGACGGTGATATCCAAGGTGCTGGTGACTCCTTCGACGTGGAAATCGACGACGAGTTCTATTCCTTGGAGCCAATTTTTGGTCGGCAAATCAAGGAGCGGGATTCCGGGTGGCTCGTTGCGCCGTTTCGCGTGTAGTACCCGTTAGCGGTTCACATAAGGGGGAATGGCCCTTCTGTGCTTACCGAAGTGCCCCCCTGGTCCGATCTGAGGAAGTGGAGGGTCACAGTCCCGTGGTCGTCGTTCCCATCAGGATCGTATATCGGGATGCACGTTGCCTCGTGTTGTGGATATTTTGGATGGTCTTCCTCATCGCTCTTTGTGCACGCCTCTTTGATTCGGGACTTCGTCCACTGTCCCTGATTTTCTAGTTCCGGTTTGTTTGGTCCGTAGGACGCAAATGCAATCGCCGCAATGACCCGGTCAGCGAACGTAGCGGGATTGCTGATACTGAAGGGACCGTTCGTATCGTATACCTCCGAGAGAGCTTCTTCCGAGACACCACTGAGGCTGAGGTGTGCATCAGAAGTCGCCTCGAAAACGTGGAGTTCAGGATAGGTAATCGCGAGCGTCTCCAGGATGTACTTTTGGATGGCCTCCTCGTAGTCCTCACAAGTGAAATCACCGTCAGGTGAGACGACCTCTATTTCTGCCCCAGTGTGTTGTACGGGAAGTCGAACGTTGCGATACTGCGGGCAGAGGAATGCCATTCGGTCGGTCTCCGTGAGATAGGCGTACGCGAACATCCTCGACCGGGATGCAGACTCGTTAGCTGGATTCTTGCCCGCTTGATAGTACTTGGAGTCCAGTACTGCGAGCGTTTGGTCTCCGTCTGTGAGGAGGTGATCGGGTTGGTGGCGAGCTTCAGAGTTTCCAGCGAAGGGATAGATCGGCGGCTCAGGCTTGCATTTGACCTCCGATAGCTGGTCCAGGTAGTCGATCTGGCGTAGAGAGTCCACTTTCCGGTTAAGCACCCGGTTGGAGTAGTCCTGGAACAGTTTATTCATACTCAGCGCATAGTCGACGAGAAGTTCCTCCGGGCCACCACCAGCCTGACCGAGCAACGTCGACGAGAGAATCGATTGGCTGGTGTGGAACGCTCGACGGTAGTAATGACGTTGTCGAGGAAGATCCTGGAGAGAGAGCCGACGATATACTCCAATCTGCTTCTGACTACTCTGAATGCCCAGCTCCTCCATCCGTGCCACCTCCTGGTGAACCATAGAGAGGAGCACATCCTGACGGGGATGCTGATGGCCATCCTGATCCTGCTGGAGCAGCCTGAGGAGCAGCTTCCCAGCCATATGAATTGCCGAGTTCACAGGGTTAGCGTACTCGACCTGTGTTTCGATCCAGGTCGGAGCCGGGTTCCCGGTTGCGTGATTCATCAGCGTCTGCTCCACATCGATTGAACCCAGCCCTTCGAACCCCTCCCGGCGACGAATATTGAGGTCCCGAATGAATCCCTCTCGACGGATCGTTCTGACGCCATGAACGTAATTGATCGCCAGGATTGCGATGATGCGAGCTGATTCAACGCCGCTGGAGACCAGTTCGTCGAGCGGCACTCCGTAATAAGACTGCGTCCGGTCGATGTCGTAGACCGTAAGGAGCATCTGGATGACGTGCTCCCAATCGACTTTGGGTTCGACCTGGACGCTCATCCCGGGGACGAGCCTCACGATGCCGACGACGTCTGAGGGCTCAACGTGGAGTGTGTCATCTACGAGGCGTACAGAAAGGACCTGTAGCGCATCCGGCTCAGAATTTCGACCGGGTCGAGTCCGTAGTCGGGGGCGCTTCTTTACAAACTTGCTCCCCTCTCGAACGAAGTTCGCCGCCCGAAGTTCGTTATTGATCGTATCCGGATCGCAGTCTTCGACGATGAGCTTTCGATTTTCCTGGACGGAGCAGAGGGATGCACCGTAGTCGTAGCGGACCGCGTTACTCATAGGCGCTGACGCCCATCTCGCGTTCCTCAGCCTCCGCCTGCTGGTTTGCGAGGTCCATAGCAGGGCTAAGGTCGAACGCTTCGAACTGATTGTCGAGTGTCTCGTAGTGACTCGCAAGGCGATTAATCTGGGGCAGTGCCGCCGTGTTCAGGAGACGAGGCGCAATGTACGTGGCGAAGGCCTGCCCGACTGCGACATCTTCCTCACCTCTGTACTGACCACCGTCTCCACAGGCTTGCTTGAGGAACTGGGTGACGTCCTCGTAGTGCATCGGCCCGAACTCCATTATTCCATCCTCACCGCTGGTAGTTGTCCCCTCGTTGATCCCCTGGTGGTGGCTCTCGAAGAGTTCCTGAAGCTTGTCGCGGTCGATATCCACATCGGAGCCGAGTTCTCCGATCCAGCGGTCGAACAGCTCGGCCCGCTCCTCGTCACCGTAGCGGCTGAGTTCTATCATCGCGAAGCGACGAGTGATCGCATTGTCGAGCTCGTTCACTGTCCGGTCCGACATGTTCATCGTACAGATGATCTTGACGTTATCGTTGAGCGTGAGCGGATCCCCGCCGTCATTGCGGAAGATAACCTGATCTTCGTCCTCGATAGCGGTGTATAGTGGTCCGAATACCTGGGAGATGTCTGCACGGGTGATTTCGTCAATAATGACGCCCCAGTTGTCCTGATACTCGTTTGCCTTCTGGATGCCCTGTGAGACGCAGCCAGCCTGGCGTTCGTACTTGATATCCCCATCATCGTCCGTCTTCGGTTGGATGCTACCGGTGATATCTGCAGGCGTCCACGTCGGTGTCGCAGTGTGAATAGAGTAGTCGATACACGCCTCCAGTGCGAGCTGCTTTGCGAAATAGGTCTTTCCGGTGCCAGTCGGGCCGTAGAGAACGATTGGCTTCCCAACTTTGATGGCGGTGAGGGCGTTCTTCTTGACTGTATCCGGGACAAGCGTCTCGGCCAGATTGTAATTCCGTTGTGCGACAGTCTGTTTGACTTCAAATGGGGTGACATTTGAGGTCAGAAGGGCCTGCCGAACCTCGTCACGATTCCCAGAGACACGTCGGTCTATCTCTGCGTCCTCGACCAGATACCGCAATGCGTCTGGGCTAGAGGTGCGATTTATGAAGTCCGTCGCAGAAGCGCTCGAATTAACGATGAACCCTCTGAATTCCTCTGCCTCCTCGCGGTCGTAGGCCTCGAATTTCGGCGTCCCGCTACTCATTAATTGGGGGAATATCGGGGAGCTACCATAAAACACCGTGTGTAGACGGAAAAGCGTGAGCTGGTAAAATACAAAGAAACATATCTATGTAGATTAACGGGGTAATAAAGGCAGATCCCATGGCATTCGACTCGGAGTCATTCGCTTCTGGGCACACTCTCATTCAGCGGCTTGAAGAATACAACCCGTGGTGGGACCGTGGCCGAGAGGCAAGCGCAACTGGCGAATATGCATCACTTCAGGACATCTTCTACCAGACATACGACGATCTGCATCAGCAGCAACAGCGGTTGGTTCCCATAACCGGTCCTGACGGAGCTGGAAAAAGCGCCCTCCTCGAGCAACTGGCCGCTGTGCATATTGATCCGGATTTCGTAGAGAAGTTCATTCGAGATGCAGATAGGCGTGAGCAGGCTCAAGAGCACCTCGTATTCCCATCGAACGTGCTGTACATCCCTCTTCGAGATGATCCAGTCTTCCAACTTCAGCCGGAAGCCCAGCTCCGAGCAGCCGTAGATCACTTCGAGACGCACGTCCTGCGGCACCCCCAGTCATCCCCGCACTACATCCTGTTAGATGATCTCCATACGGTTGAGCGACCAAACAAACGCGGGAATCAAGATGTCGGTCGGTGGGAACGCCTCCTGGCAGACTTGATCGCGGAACACGATGACCGGCGGATCGTGTTCACGGCGCTGTCGAGAGGTGCCGTACGGGAGGGATTCGAGGAGACCGATGTTGCAGAAGTAAATGAGGGGACCCTTGGAGAGACACGCGAGCTGTATCCTATGGGCTTCTCCGATTTCCTCAAGATGCGATACCGGGATATCGAACTCGCGCCATCGACAGAGCGTTTCGATGAGGGCGCGGTTCGAGAGGCGTTACGGGAGGCCGTCAAGGCGGGAAACGCTGACCGATTCGTAGCCGAGATGGAAGCCCAGAGCAGGAACGCAATTGCGGACCCGTCGACGGTCCGACGGGAGATCGCGAATTACTCTACGAGTGGGGGAATGCTAACGCTCAAGATCGCCGGTGACGGCGTCTCGATCGACGAGGAACGATTTGTCGATGTGCTCCGTGGACGGGACGATGTCGATCTCGAAGCTCACCAGCGAGAGCTACTCGGGGACTTCAGAGACGATCTCCTGCACGCCGCGACGAGCCTCGGAGGGGTAAAGGACGCGCTCGGCTTGGAGCGGTTCTGCGCCCTCGCTGCTCACGAACACCCCACGGGGGACGTTCGCTTCGACGAGCTGACCGAGGTGCTCGATGTCGACCGTCGAACCCTCCGCGATAAGTATCTCAGCGCCCTCTCACGACTCCATCTGCTTTCGGCAGCACAGGAATACGACAATCAACGTCCACGGAGGCTCCGATTTTACTTGCGGGATCCAGGAATCACGAATGCGTTCTGTCGGAATGATCTCAATGATGTCCTTCGCCGTGAGCCCGGACTCGACGAGGCACTAGCGAAGGCAGTCGCGTTCGATCACACGATTCGGTTGTCGAACGAACTCAACCACCCACACGACCCCAAGCGTGGAGTGGTCAAATTCTGGACTGGATCAAAGGGTACGGTCGACTTCGTTCTCAAAATAAGCGGTACTCCCGTTCCGATACTGTGGTCCCACAATCGGGGACTGGACGAACTCCAGATGATTCGGGATACACCTGATTTCGATGCGTTACAGGAGTTCCTCAAGAACGATGCCTACGAGAGCGAACGAGACCGAGTCGATGAACAGATATACAGTTCTGTGACTGATACTTTCACAGATCAGAGGCGATCATACGTAGAGCAAGACGAGTACGGGGGTGAGCTTGGTAAGGACAGGAAGGCTGTATTCGATGCTGAACCAGTATTCGGAGTTGTACTTACAAATGCGCGGTCCGCGCTAGATGAGGGAATCGTCGTCAATACTGACGGCTCGAAGTCGATCATCCAGATTCCACTCTGGACGTATCTCCGGTTAGAATAACGGATTCGAGGAATCTCTACGGACACTACATGAATATCAAAATGGTTATCATCCAAGTTCGGGAGACAGCATCCTGATTCTGCGCGATTTTTACTTGTCGGACAGCGTCGCATTCGGGCGGTTTTGCGCCCGAAACTGCCGTGTGAGTTCAACCGGGAGCCGGGCCCGCCCCGACGTCGTCAAGCGTTTCATATTCATTTGTGCACGCTAGATACTTCCAGGTATGCCGGTGCGCGGCAGGAAATCAGCCGAAAGGAGCTCTCAGAAGGAGAAGTTCGGCTTAGAGATCTCCGAGGGTAGAGTCTGAGTCGAGAAAGTGTAGTAGATACTATCGCCGGTTAGCCTCTGAGTCTCAAAATTCTACACCAATATCAGTTAGTTTGTGGACTACTTCTCGATGAGTGTCAAGAACTTGTGCATATGTTTTTGCACCCGTAATAACATATTTGCCTGAATTGAATATTAGGAGAGTAGGATTCACTTTGGATCGATAGATTAGCCCTGGGAACTGCTCCGGATTATACTCAGTATTTTCAAATTCCAAGTTTACTGCTACTGCCGCCAAATCAAGCTCTCGACCGAAATCAGACTTGGCAACGATATTATCAATAGAAATTTCCCATTCGATATTCTCTTTCTCGTCTTCCAGATCGGCGGATTCTATGAATGCTTTGACTCCGCTAATTAGCTCATTTGTACTATTTGATCCAAGACTAACTAAACGTCCTGTGGAATGTGCTAGTATTGTTACGTCTTCATCTACAGTCCGGTAAACTAGATTCGGACTTGTTTCAGGATTATATTCTGTATTCGGTAACTCTGCTGCTAATTTTCTCAATTCAAGCTGTGAGTCTAATTTGACAGAACCAACTATATTGGACACCTCAATATTTTCTTTAGAAAGGTCACTCATTTCTACTAGATCATTTATCTCCGATATGCTATAATTGCCTACTTTATTTTCCCTTCCTTTCTCTGTTAACCGCCATATCTGAGCGGTTCTATCTGTATTTTCGACTATACCTTTGTTTTGCATAGCTTTGAGTCGTTCTCCAAGATAGGTGTGCAATGTTCGGTTGGGATACCGCTCTCTAGCTGATCGAGATAACTCTTCAAAAGTTGCTTCACCATCCAGAGAAAGCAATAGTCTCCGCACGTCTTCTTGACTCATTTTAGGATGTTGCGTTCTATTGTGCCCGTGTAACTATGTAGCTATAATATCTCAAATTAGAAATCACCGAGTGTGGAGTCGGCCCCAAAGATGCGCCGATAGGTGTCATCGCCGGTCGCGTCGGCTAGTCCTTCACACAGTTCGCGGAGTTCGTCATCAATGTCCCATTTTGAGAGGTAATTCTGTGTGGACTTGCCCTGTTCGTATCGGTAGCGAAGGAATTGGGCCCTGTCAAGTGCGTTCAGGGCTTGGTCATCACCGTTCACTCTCCCTTGGATGTAGGCCATACGCTTCTCGTCATCCCACGTTCCGAGGATGAACTCTCCACCCTCTATCCGATAGAGCCGCATATCTTCCATCTGCTCAGGACTTGCGTCTGTCCCTCGCGTGAGTTTATTCAGGTCGTTATAGGTCGGGTCGGGAGTCTCAAGAAGATCAAGGAACACATCAATCTCCCCAATCTCGCTCCCTTGTTGGATGACGCCATAAATCTCCTGAACAACCTCTTTAGCAGTCATCTCTTCGCCTGCTCGCATTACCTCCCCGTGGTGTTTGGAGTATTCGTGGAAGCATTCTCCCATTTCGATTACTCCGATATCGCCTTCTGAGAGGTCTCGATTTGCTTCGATTTGCTTGCGAGTCTTCTGTGCGGTTCGATAGATATTACGCCGAAGAGAGTTCCAACTAATTGGCTGTCTGTCACCGGCGGGCCGAGCAACTACTAAGATATCAAATGAGACCGCTTCACCGCTGATGAATTTACTTATATCTGCAGTTAGTGGATATGTTGCGGTTACCTCGAACCCTGAATCACATAGAGACTCCAATAGTTCGCCCCAAGATTCAGAATCACTATGATGATATGTGAATGTCAATACGCCCTCATCTTTTAGGACATCTTGAAGAGTACCAAATGCGTCACGTAGCTCCGACTCAAACTCCTTTGCCCCCTTATTTTCGAACGGATTCGCAACGATACTCTCCTTCCGTGGCGTAGCATCTTGATCGAACCCATCATATCGGTCTTCTAAGATAATCTTTAGCCACACGTAAAAGAAATCAGATACTTCTGAATAGATTATATTGTCGTAGTATGGCGGATCAGTAATTATAGCATCATACTCTTCGTCTTTATTGATATCACGAACGTCACCCAATTCAACTGTGGCATTTTCACCAATTGGTTGGGCAAAGGGCTCTGTTTCAATTGTTTCGGGACTTTCTAATTCAGAATTGCGAGGAACCTTCGGGTATCCGTCTTCATCCGGATATTCAATATACCGGTCAGTAGGAGCCCCTCCCCATACAACTCCCCTCAGGACTTTTTCCCAGACAGAACTGAATGTCCGTGTACCATAGTCAAGACCCCAGAGGTTACTCTCACAAGGTCGTTGTGGGGGATTGAATGAATTTGTTCTAAAGATATGGTCAGATTGGTTCCCGACTTGAATATATCCCATCATCATATTATTTCCGCGGAGACAATCAGAAAACGCTAATAGCAGATATTCCTGCGCGTTCTCATCCTCAACTGAATCAATTGCTTTCAGAAGTAAGCTATGTGTTAATTTTTGGCGCGTATTGTACATATCACTCCAATTTTTTATATTGTGTTGGAAAACATCGTTGCCTGAAACTGATGAAGCAGAAGTAATAGCACCCTCCGGAATTTTTTCATCAGGAATAAATTCCTGAAGATCAGGACGATTTGCCCATTCACTTCTCGCCTCCTCTACAAGATCAAGATCTTCCTGCTGCACTTGCCGATATCCCTTCACGTCGCTACGGTCATAGTCCCTCCGTTCGTCGCAAATGGTACAATAATATTCTAAGCCATACAGTTTGAGCTCGTATCCACCTTGCTCTTGGACAGCATCTGTTATGCTGTACTTTTGCCCGCAAGAACGACAAGTGTAGCTACCTCTGCTAGCTGTCCCTTCTTTTGGAACATATTTGTGACCACACTCGTCACAGACACACTCGCTTTGCCAACCCTCTACTAGAACAACGGATTCGCATTCGGGACAGAATACGTGATACTTGTCATCATCATCGTACCGACCTTTTGCCACACGATAATCATCAAAAAGAGAAACGACGTCGCCACAGGAAGTACAATCTAGCTGCTTAACCCAAAAATAGTTCATAACATCCGCTGAGTGCTCATCGGGATGATGGGGACAGGGTGTTTTGTAGTAGCTCTGAATTTCCTCTTTTACTTCTTCTTTGACCTGCTCAAAACTGTCTTTCAAAGCATCAGCATCGGTTCGACCTGTTTCAAGCTCTTTTTTCGTAACGAACCACGCAACAGGGTTCAAGTCCCGGCCGTGGCATTCTGCACCGAACCGTGATGCTTCAACTATACTCGTCCCACCACCCATAAATGGATCAAGAATTTTCTTATCCTTGACACGCACATCTTTCGGATAGATATTCCATAGTGCGTCCGAATCTTCAAGAGATATATTTTTCAACAGATTAGCGATATCAGTTGATTCTGAGCTGAAGTTTGAGAGTTGACTGTTTTCTCCCGGCTCATATATCTCAACGTTGCCCGGATCATCAACTAACGTATAAAGACTAATCGCTCGAAAAACGCTCCCGAGCCGCCGAGCCCACCATTTGTGCATCGTATAAACAGGCCGATACCATTGTCGTGCTCCCCCATAGCTTTCCTTTTCTGCAATGTCACTCAACTGCTCGATTGGGAATCCACGTTCTATCGGGAGTTCCTTCCGTTCCGTTCGATCAGCAGATTGACCCGTTTCCTGAGACATTGGGATATGTCTATCCAATCCACCCGAGTCTCATAAATCCACTACACTTCGTGGGTACTCTACGGGATGTACTTCCTCTACACAACCTATTTGGCGATATATCTGTTTCGTTGAACCATGGAAGAGCAGGACCTCGTTGACATCGAGGTCACGCACGATGACCCAGACGATCTCCTTGACTCCTATTCCTCGGGGATTTCTGAGTTCTCATTCCACCGGCAGACCGTCGTCGCAAATCGTCTTTTAGCGGGCCAACCGGACACCGAACTCCGATCGCTCACACACGTCGACGAAGAAGAGGTCAAACTCCTCGAACATCAGGTCGACGCGGCCCACAGAGCCCTCTTTGAGATGGATGGGAAGGCACTCCTGGCAGACGAGGTCGGCCTCGGAAAGACGATCGAGGTCGGCATGATCCTGAAGGAGATGCACTACCGCGAGACCGATGACTCGGTCCTGATCCTCACCCCGGCCCAGCTGGCCAAACAGTGGCAAGGGGAACTTCTCGAAAAGTTCGGACTCGACTTCGTCTGTAACTACGACGACGAGTTCCAAGGATTCGATGCCCACAACCGCATCATCGCCAGCATCGACACCGCGAAGAGCGACCGGCACCGAGCCACGGTCCTCGCCCGCGACTGGGACGTCCTCGTCATGGACGAAGCCCACTACGTGAAAAACGAGGAAACCGATCGCTACGACCTCATAGACAAGCTCACCTACGACTACGCGTTCTTCCTCACAGCGACCCCCATCCAGAACGAACTCACCGACCTCTACAATATCGTCTCCCTGCTTCGCCCCGGCTTGTTCGGCAGTCGGGATACCTTCCACCACTACTTCGTGAACAACAACCAGGAGACACTGGTGAACCGGGATGAGTTACAACAGCGTCTGGGTCAGGTGATGATCCGGAACCGCCGTGAAGAGACAGACATCGACTTCACGGACCGTATCATCGACACGCGAACCTTCGAACCGAGCGAGGCAGAGAAGGAACTCTACGAGGCAGTGACGGAGTACGTGCGTGGCGCATATAGCCAGGACAGCGGCCAGAAGTTGGTTTTGATGCTGCTTCAGAAAGAGGTAGTCAGCAGCCCGGCAGCGCTCGAAGAGACGATTCTCAAACAGCTAAACGAAGAGAACGAGCTGACTCACCGGGACGAACTCGAAACCATCCTTGACAAGATCGACGCGATTGATACAGTCACGAAGCAGGAGCGGCTGTTCGATATCGTCGAAGAAGTCCGCGAGACCGTCGACATGGGGCGCGTAATCGTGTTCACTCAGTTCCGGGCGACCCAGCGCCAGGTCCTCAAATCGTTGGACGAGCAGGGGTACACGACTCATGCGTTCCACGGAGGCCACTCAAGCCAGGAAAAGGAGGACATCGTAGATCAGTTCCGGGAAGAAGGTGGTGTGCTCGTGTCGACCGACGCGATGAACGAGGGGCGCAATCTCCAGTTCTGTAATATCATGGTGAACTACGACCTCCCATGGAATCCAATGAAGGTCGAGCAACGAATCGGACGAATTCACCGGATTGGCCAGAAGCGCAAGGTCTACGTCTTCAACATGGGACTGAAAGACACCATCGAAGAGTACGTGTTGGAGCGGCTCTACCACAAGATCGATCTCTTCCAGCAGACGGTTGGGGAGCTGAGCACGATTCTCACTCGACTCGAGGATTCCGGACAGAGCTTCGAAGACGAAATCTTCGAGCGGCTTACTAACGCCGACTCGGAGGTCGATCTCGAGAACGACTTCGACTCGATGGCGATCGATCTTGAGGAGCAACAGAACCTCTCACAGAAGGTGGAAGAGTTCAACAGCGGCGTCTTCGAGAGTTTTGATCTAGGAGCGAACGATGACTGACGTGACTCACGCGGTGACGCAATCCGCGCTGGAGGCATTCACTCGGGAGTATCTGAACGGTCTCGGTGCAGCAATCCATGAGAACGAGAATCGATGGCAGGTACGATTACCTAGCCACGTAGACGTCGATTTTAGCGACAGTCGCGAGTTCGAGATTGCCCTGGATGACGAAATTCAGGAGGGAGAAGAGAGCGCTATGTGCGTACTCACGCCGGAGAGCGAATTCACACAACAGCTGCTCGATGAAGCGGCAGCGATGGCCACCGTTGGGAAACTTGCCTTGGCGGACTCAAGCACTAACGGGGATTATCGGTATCCCTCATGGATTATAAAGAGCGACGTCGAGGTCGCGGATGCGACGTTCAGTCCGTACTACGACCGGACAGCTATCTGTGTGTTCGTTCGAATCGACATCGAGACGGTTAGCGAGTACCAGACGCAGTTCCTAGAAGCTGTGACAGTCGACATCGAGTCGAAGGACCAGCTTCCTGGCGTTACAGAGATACTCGTAGACGAATTCTTCAGCCCGAAGTCTGGCTGGCGTGATAACGTAGCTGACGGAGATGACGAGAGCGCCAGTACGATTGCGCCCCAGAAGCTCACCGATGTAATCGCTGCCGGACCGAAAGCCGCTGTTGAAGGTGTTCAAGAGGAGATCGATGAAATTCGTCAGTCGGCATCCCGCGCTGCTGATTCGGAATTTGAGGAGTATCGGCAGCTTCAGGAACAGCGAATTAACGACCATCGGAACGAGATTGGTTCGCTTTCGGACCGTCTTCAGAAATTGTCTACAGACGTCGATGGTGCAAATTCTCAGCAACAGCGTGTAGAAGCACTTGAGAAGAGACAAGAACTGAAAGCCGAGAAAGAGGACCTCGAAGCCGAGTTAGAGGAACTCCTGCAGGCGAAGGGACAGGGATACGCCCAAAAGAAACAAGAGATCTATCGCCGACACGCAATAGAGGTGAATACCAAACCCATTGCGTTCACGCTCGTGCGGTACGAGAGAGGGGAGATCGAATTCACCGTGAGTGATGCTGATCGCACCAATATTGTGCGTGCTCCGTATGCCATCGGTGCGGGAGTAACCGACGAAGTCTACTGTGAAAGCTGTGACTCGCAACTCTCGACAGAGAATCCGATTAGTTCGGTCGCTGGAAAGATGGGGTGTCAGGATTGTCAGTAACGCCGATGAGATAAGTGTTCGCTTGGTAACTGAAGTTGGTTCTTCAAGCGACTGCCGATATGTAGTTCAGAATTACTGATCTAAGATCGTCATATGTCCTTAATGACCACCTGTCGATAATTTCACCAAGAGACTAATTTTATCGTCAGCGAATTCGATTAGCAACCCGTGCTTACTTGACGGATTCATAAACAAATCTGTCTGTCAGTGAACAGAAATAATAATCACTGAGGGTGTCATGCTAAATGGATGTTTGATTCCTGCATACCGTAGATTTGTATTCAGGCAGTCCACCTTAGTTACTACCGATGATTCAAGCCTGGCTCGGGATTTGAATATGGCCTCTCGTCCTCACCATGGACGCTTCATTTCACGAGATCGAGTTTATTGTATCGGAATACAAACCCCCTCGCTAAGTCTCGTCGATCCGGCCCTCCTGAACCTGTCTTGCCACTTCGTAGCCCTCTACCTTGAGCACCGCGCGGACCGGCGTAGGGAATACGCTGCTGCTCCGCGGTGACCCGAGACATTCTCTGGCAGCTGCGTCACATGGTCGGGGCGTGCAATCGTCCTCTCGGAGCCCGATTGGCAGGTCGATGAGGATCACTTCCGCGTCGCTGTGGTCCTATAAGTTTCCTTTTATATTGCCGTACTCATCGGCAGTTCGAAATGCTTCGTCGTCATACTCGACCGCGAGCCATCCATCGGGGCATCCATCGACGCTGACGTACTTCGTGCTAAGAGTGCTTGCCGCCAAAGTAGATTAACACCCGGATTGGTCTATATTTCCTGATGTAACAGGTTGTTACACTGAAAACCACTCTGGTATCAAGACAATCCTGCTAAGAACCGCATTTCCAGACGTAACAGAATGTTACAGGTGGATTCTCCTTTACTCTCGTTGAATAGCAGCTTCATGTCGATGCAGCATCCGTTAGCGACCGTCAGATCAGGATCCCCTAAAGCATTGGGCCAACAATTGGGCGAAAACGGCCAATTCGAAGAAATTACCCCTTCAGTATCCGCGCGTCGCCGCGCACCAGGCCCATTCTGGGTAGAGAATGTTCCTACTGTCAATTTTACTTTCAGTTCTGGCACAAGATCCGGGATCATTTCGCCACCTTTCTGCCATTGTTGTGGCTAACTCTCGTGACCGTTTGACCAGCGGAATTGGCGACCGATGACGCGGATCGAAACCGGATCACCATTCCTACGTTGACGATCACGTACCCGCTCGCCAATTCGACTATCGGCATCTCCCATTCCAAACGCGAAATTCCGCCATTTCACCATGCCATGCGCCAATTCTCACTATCCTATTTATAGTAGGATACTCTCGGCGAAGTCGATGACGCAAAGCGAAACGGAGGCGTTCGCGACCTGGCTCCCGGCCGCGGAAGCAGCACGCGTGCGAGATGCGGTCGAACAGACCGGTCTTTCCAAGTCCGACCTCGTCGCACGAGCGCTTCGGTACTACGCTGGGGAGAACCCCGACGCGATCCCCGCGTTCCACACGAACGATCAACGAACGGGCCCGCTGAAAGAAGCCGGGATCCTCCCGCAGGAGACCGAGAGCAACTGGATCGGCAGCGGAGAGCCATAGCACCCCAACCAAAATGACCCAGGACGACCTCGAACCGCTCGCGCCGCAGGACGCCCTCGACTGGTACCTCGAGCACCGTCGAGACAGCCTGCGGACCGCTACCCGGCGGAAACACCGGTCAGCCCTGGGCACGTTCGTCGACTGGACTGACGAGGCCGGCATCGACGACATGAACGACGTCGGCGGCCGCGAGCTCATGCGGTTCAAGACCTGACGCAAGAGCGATGCCGATCTCGTCACGGTCAGCCTGAACGACAACCTCGCCATCCTCCAGCGGTTTCTCCGGTTCTGCGAGAATATCAACGCCGTCGCCGGCGGCGTGGCCGACCGGGTGCCCCTGCCCAACGTGCCGCCTGAGGAGGAAGTCAACTACCAGGTGCCGACTGATGAAGAGGTCGAGGGCATCCGATCGTACTTCCGCCGGTTCGAGTACGCTTCCCGCCGCCACGTCGAATTCGAACTTATCGTTGAGGTGGGCGTTCGGCTGGGCGCAGTCCGCGCCATCGACCTGGGCAACTTCGACCCGGACGAAAGGGTCATCCACCTTCGACACCGCCCGGAGGGCTCTGACGACTACGGGACGCCGCTCAAGAATGGCCGCGACGGTGAGCGCATCATCAACCTCTCCGACCAGCTAAGGGACTTCGTCGTCGACTACGTCGACCACAACCGCCCCAGCGTTACGGACAAGTACGGCCGGGAGCCGTTGTTCCCGACCTCCAGCGGACGGCCGTCGACGGCGACCATCCGCCGGGACTTCTACAAGATGACCCGGCCCTGCGCGTACTCGAGCGAGTGTTCGCACGACCGTGGGGTCACGGACTGCGACGCCGCGAAGAACGCCAACGCGGCCGACTGTCCGGCGCGGTTCAGCACCCATCCGCTCCGGAAGAGGGCCATCATGAACCAGCTCGATGCGGGCGTCCCAAAGGAGCTGCTGAGCGACCGGGTAGACGTATCCGTCCCGGTGCTCGACAAGCACTACGACCAGCGGACGGAGGAGCAGAAGTCCCGACGACGACTGGAGGAACTCGAAGGCCGCCTCGAGGGATACGAGTCTTACTGATCGCGACTTGTCGCATCGTTGGTCCGATGAACGACCGCGAGTATGTTTCGGTTAGAATTCTGTAGAGAACAGTAGCTAGCACTCTGGAAAAGTCATTTGAACGATCCACGTAGCGGGACTTCTCCGCCCCGGAGAGCATCCCAGGCTTGGGCTTCAGCTTCGCCTGGATTATCCACGGTACCAGTGTATGCTGTGAGGATATCGTCGAGATCTCGGCAGGTACGTGGTTGAAACTCGTCGTCACGTTGTGTGCCGAACACTAGCCTGACAAGGTACTGCCGGCCGTCGGAGAGTTCACACGATCGGCGTGCCATTCTGAATTCGTTTCCAGTGAGTGTTACTCGATAGCTTCCGTGGGGAGTACCAGCGATTGATTTGACTTCGGTGCGACGCATCCACTCGGGCTCCCACTCGTTGATGTCGTACGTGGTCCCGTACGAGGTCCCAAATGGGTCGATGTAATCGAACCCTGGTCCTCGTTCTTCGGAGACGTCAACGAGCATTCGGAACCATTTTCGACGCAATTGCCAGTTTTCATCGTTATCACACAGTCGATTGCGTAGCTTCGCGAACGCGAACGTTCCGGAGGTATCGGTCACGGCCTCCTCTTCGGAAAAGACATCCGCTGTTTGCTTCAACCGCCACTGATCGCTCTGGTGGTACTTATTTCGCCAGTCACTAACTGCTTGGATAATACTCTCTTGCTGTTCCTCTGCTGATTGGAACTGCTTCCAGGCTTTGTCGATACAATACAACTCACCGGCGCGCCCATCACCTCCGGTGAACTCTCTGGCTTCGGTATCGTTCCGATGGCTGTCACTAACCTCGGGAAAGTCGACATCGCTCTCCGCCGAAGCGATTGACATGTCTGCGTCGCTCGACCATTCTCCTTCGTCGAAGGCTCGTTCCTTCTTTTTCCGTGTTCGCTGTTGCTGCCGCGCAGTTGATTGTTCCGTGGTGTCCAGGGTCGCCTTGACAGCCGGTAGTACCTCCGCCATGTCTCGACTGCTTAATTGGTCGCACAGACGCCACTCCTCAAGCGACACGGCGACGATATTTACTGTAGCGGTATGCTGGTCTTGACACCACTCCGAGAACGAGTCAGTGAGTTTTTCAGGGTACTGGTCAGGGGTGAGCGGTGGGTTCTTGACCTCGTCAAGGAGTTCGAAAACGAGGACGGGAAGTGACTGGTCGACGCCGAACTCAGCACGGACTGCTTCTGGGAACGCGTCTTCAATCGACTCGACCGGTGACGGACTGAGTTTTTCAGTTCGGGAGAGAACCGTCGTCGTAACGCGTTGGACATCACTCTCGTCGTAATCTGGTTCAAGCAGGGTGTAAAATTCCTCGGCTATTGCTGTTGCGGTGAGGTACTCCCGTAAACTGGTGGTGTTGAATGCACGCCAGTCATCAAGAAACACTGTATCCACCTCGACGGCTATCTCTGCAATTCCAGCAGCAACATCGGTCACTGTCCCCGTAAGCAAGTTGATCAGAGTTCCAATAGCGGCGTGATGGTCACGCTCGAACGCGAGGAAGACTGCAGCGCGAAGACAGGCCTCGGCCTGGTCCTGGTCAAGGGTGCTATGGGTCAGTTCTGACGTGTACTGGCCCACGATTTCGTCGCGGGTTCCGTCTATTGCGAATGCTCTCAAGGCGTCGTGGTGGGTCTTGATGGAAGTCTCATTAGCTGGTTCATCGAACTTGTTGGACACAGGTGAGCGTTCCCCCTCTACCAGTGCCCGTGACAGTCCGGTGGCGATAGCTGGCAGCGAGGATCCCAGCAGTCGTTGGAGTTCATTCCGTTCGATGTCGCCGAGGCCATACTCTTCTCGCGTATCGACATACCTCTCCATGCCTGGCCCGGCCCGTAATATCACCTCGAATTTGTCCTTGACAGCCTCGTTTTCAACGATATCCACGAGCGCGTCGACAGCGTGGTAGGGTTTGGGGTCCCCGGTGATTTCCTCTGCTACCAGTGCGATACCAGAGTGGCCCGTATCGGTGCCAGAGCTCGACTCGAGAGTCCACTTGACCGAGGAGACGTCGCGTACGTAGCCGTCGACTTCATGCTCTGAGATTTCACAGACATTCTCAGCTGCTCTATCCAGTTGTTTCTCGATGCGTTGCACTTTGTCCCGGTCATTCTCGGTTGATTCGACTGCGTAAGCTGCTGCCAGGTCTGCAACTCGACTGCTCAGGGCCTTACTTACTTCGTCACGAGAAGTCCGTTCGAAATCGCCTGATACGGTAGGTCGGGATGGGACATCTTTACCGGTGATTCCAAATTCGACTCGACCGGCTGATTCGTTACCGTCAGCGAGCACATTTGCGATAGGCCCCGGGTTGGTGGTCGGCAATCTCACAAATGTCACTCCACGGCCGTGCAATTGCTCTTCGGCGTAATCGGGCAGTGCCTTTTGATAGACCGTCGCATCGGCCGTCACGTCGTCACCGATCGAGACTGTATCCGTCTTTTCTCCTTCGTCAACTATCAGCTGCGTCCCGGTATAACAGATATCGCGTCGGATCCATTGTCGTTCTATATCATCGTCAGACACCTTATCCAGCCAATTATCGGGGCTGAACTGGCGGAGCAGTTTGAACGCATCATTCCGAACCTGGCCGTACCACCTACCACCGGTAGTCGAAGAATCAGAGGAGAATCGATTCAGCAGGGTGTCAAGCTGTTCAGCAGCAGCGGAAGGGGAGAGCTCCGATATCGAAGTCGCCAGCCACGTTTGCAGCTCTTCCTCCGGTGCTACATTCGTCAGCGATAGTGAGTCGGTGGTTTGCTTGAGGTCTGATGGCCACGCTTCCTCGAGCAAGCCACGGTCGATCTGTCTGAGAGCACTGAGCCGTTGCCCGTCGACCAGATCTGTCGCGGGCAGACACTCTGATTGCGCCACCTCTTTCTCCTCAACATCGGTAGGATCTGACGACGGCCAGATAGCGGCCTTCCGAAGCTGTATGACGCCAAGACCGGGAATCCACTTCCTCGGGGGTTTTACCTGATGCTCACTACTGAACGCGCCAGTACAGGCCCACCCGGTCGGGAATAATCGATCCGATAATTCCGGCCACAGCAAGAGCACGGCGTTTCGGAACAATTGAGCTGTTTCCACAGCAGGGTTTGACGGCGGATTTACGAATCGCCACCACATCGGGATTGCGACTGACCCGGTTCCGTTTGCAACTGCCTCAATCGACCAGTCATCGTTCGATTGGAGGGCCGCTTCCTCGCATTTCGGTGCATGGTTCACCACGAATGCGGGATGGTTATGCGCCTGTCGGCACACATCGGCGTACCGATCAAGCTCGTCGCGCGTCGGGGTTACCGGCAACGCATCTGGATCTGTCTCGGGAAGGGAACCATTCGAGAGTTGTCGTGCCTCTTCGAGAGAGAGTGCTCGTGGGCGACGGTTCTTGGACTGTGTTGCATTAACTGGGTTCAGCCACGCCCATTCGACTTGCGGGCCGACTTGGACGCCAAGATGAAGCAGGAAGTTAATCGGCCAAAACCAGTTCTCCTCGCCAAGATGGGCCGACCCTGCATTCCCTTTGGTTGAGAGTCCGAGATAGTCGCGCACCTCTTCCGGAGCGGCAAGCACATCTGTCGTATCGTCTCGGATTTGCGCGGCACAGTCAATGGCAGCCGCCCACCGCCGGAAATCGGTCGCAGCACCCATATCGCCAATCCGTTTATCCACGAAGGGGTCATCTGCGTCCGTCTGATCGAGTCGCTCGGCGACAGATCTGAATGACTCTGCCCATGCTGGTCCGAACACAGTCTGATCGGCTGTCTTCCAGTCACCGCCACTCGTGGGGACCTCTATCTGCTTGATGTATAGTTGGTGAAGATACCGGTCATCGGAGATCGGGTCGAAAGATTCCCCCTGTAGCAGATTCCCGATCCCGGTTGTCTCTACAGAGTTGGAGAACATTTTGTGGTAATGCCAGCCCTGGTACGGGATCGGCACGAAGAGGTCTGCACTTGCGTCCTGCCGGCCACGATTGATTTGCGTGTAGCCGTTATAGAGATATTCGAGGGGACTGGAATCAGAGTGGTCGTGTGCAAGGGTGCCTTCACCGTACCCACCTAGTTCGCCCGCTACGCGGCGGTAGATATCGGTGTCGCCCTCGAATTTGCTCGTTCCCCACTCTTCGGCATTGTTGTCGAGTGCGTCATGCCAGCGTTTTTCATAGGGAACGAGATAGACTTTGAACGGTTCCGGGGGTGGGCCGATTGTTCGCTGGGTCTGACGCGAATCTTCGCGAAAGACGATTCGATTCTGATCGAGTGCCGACTCGCTCGTCCGGTCGATAGCTCGAACTAGCCGGCCAATCGATTCATCGGAATCAGAAGCGCTCGAGTAGTCGGTCGTGTGTTCGCTGTTGCCCTCCTGCTCCCCGGAATAGTCCAGTGCTGGAATGAGCGGGACATGACGCCTGCCCAGTTCTCTGGCTGGGGCAGACTCTTCCTCTGGCAACCGATCGATGATCGTCTCGAAGTATGCACTGGCCTTCGACTCCTCGACTTCTAGTGCGATATCCGCATTCCCTGCCGTGGATGCAGCATCAACTCCCCAGATATCGCCAAGGACCGAAATAAAGTCCTCCTTCTCGTCCTCGTGGTCGCCGCCCGGGACTCGATTGAGGAGTGCCGTCAGCTCAATCCTTTCTGCGGCTTCGCGGAATTGGTGTGATTCCAGAACCCCTTCATTTTCGACGGTTTGCAGCCAGCGCCTGCCGTTCGTGATGACTTCTTGTGCAGGGAGCCGATGGTGTTCATCGTAATTCTGCTGGTCGAGATACTCGCGGAGGGGGTCGAATGCGTCGAGGCGGGATTCCGCTACCTCAAGCAGCACGTAATCAGGCGGCGCCGCGGCCCCACCGAAAGTAGGGACACAACTGTTGCTCGACAGCTCTTTGCACATGTTTTCGACGAACTCCGAAACGTCCCGATTCCTGTTGCTGGGTGCTCGGTCTCCGGCCGCCATTGGCATGACGAGCCACGGGAGCCACGAACGCAGAGCCGACCCACCGTCGACGATGGCCTCAATCGTTTCAATGACAAACTCCTGTAGTGCGCCCCCCTCAAGAAGCGCCGCGTTTTTTTCGCTGTTGCCGTCGAGTTCCTGACGGTCCATCTGAACCTCGAATGGTGCATGGAGGATGAACGGAAACGGCGTTGTTTCGTTCTCAATGGCATAATACAGATGGAGCGGCTGCGGGGCTGGCCGCCAGTCATTGTTGTCTCCAGGTTCTTCGAAAAGGAGCCGCAAACGAGTGTCTTCCTGCTCGTCAGTTGTGGGGTGTTCCCACTCTTTTGTATAGAGATGAAACTCGGACGAAGGTGAGTCAGTGTCGGGAGGAGCATCCGGGGCACCATTGCTGATGCTCAGCCGCTGGAGTTGCAGGTTACGCTCGTCAGCCAGGCTGTCGACATCCGAATCCAGTAGCCGACACTGGTAATGTTCGCTGTCTGTCACCTCCCGATCTTCTGAGTCTCCAAGAAGAATGAGGTCGATGGTTTCGATTTCCCCGAGCAAGACCAGTACTTCTCGAGAGATCGTTTCCTGGCATTCATCCCAGATTTGTTTTTGCCGGTCCGGGTGAGCTGGCCGGGTCGCCGCCTCTTCTCGCCACTCCTCAACTGGTAGGTCGGTGTCCTGCTCCGCGTCGGCGAATGTCTCAGCAAAAAGTTCGAAGAGCAGAGTCCGTGCGGAATCGTTGTAATCCACACTGACGACAGTGGTGTAGCGGTCTTCGTTCAGCTTGCTTGCGAGCGTGTCTTGTGGACGGGTTTCTGCGTCGTTCTGGCCGAGAAGCGTGCGCACGATAGGGTCGTCGACCGTTCGGTCTCTGAGTAACGGATATTTGAAGGTTGATAGCTCTGGAAGGCCTTCCACGACATTCACCGGGCTTGGCGCAAACCCGTTTGACATGCCATCTGTAATAGCCACCGTGTCTGGCCAATCATCATTGTCAGCCAGGGCGAAACTCTCAGCACTTGCAGTATCCATCCTTTCGATAACGCGCTCCAGACAGTCGGCATACACACCGGGATGCTCGGGGTCCGCCAGCGACTCAGCCATTCGGTCGGGAAGCTTATTCTCTCTGGAAGTCAGGATTTCCGAATACCGACGTGTCAGCATCGCCCATGGATGAGCGCTGGTAAACTCAACTGAGAAAGCCTCCTCCGATCCATCGTTTGGGACCGTTGAGTGGACCCCGAACCGTTCTCCGAGCGCCAAGATTGACCGCATCCCAACCCCCTTTTCACCGATCGATTCCTCGTCGTCTTTGCCCTGGCCGAGCCGTCGCACCCGCTTGAGCACTTCCTCTTTATTAAGATGAAACGGCTCTCCGGTATTTGCAACGTAGAGTGTTTCAGGACCGACCACGACCGCGACCGAACCGTTCCTGCCATCACCGATAGTGCTAGAAGCGCCATTGCGGATAGCGTCCCGAGCATTCTGCACGAGTTCAAGGACGGTGCGATTTTCGTGAGCTTCCGCGGTCACCTCGGAGCCGGTCGCCAATTCTATCTCGTCGTTCCACCCAGTGCGGTCAAGTAGTTTCTGCGAGAGAGGTTGGTAGCACTGTTGTGTGATATTTCGTTGAATGTTCCGCCGAACACTCCTGGTGGCTGTATCAGCAGACTCCCCGTCAGTTGACATCTGACACTTACGAAGAGAGAGATCGGCTTAATTCTTAGCCCGGCCGAGTAGTATTGAGAAACTCCATAAAATTAGCAGTCAACATCGGTCTGGACGTGAAGAAACGGAGCAACAACCTGCTTCGTTCCACGAATACTCCTCCGGAGAGTGCTTCAGATGTTGAAAAAAGGGGCGGATATGGCTATGCTCGACTCATCCTAATTCAGCACAACTGTAAAGATACGTCTCCGATGAAGACAACTACCCGGTCTCCGTCTTCAGCGATTCTGGGCGGATATCGACTAACCGGTTAGGATGCGTCTGTGACGGGGTCCGATTGGTTTGAGGGGTTCGAGCCTGTGACGAGGTTCCGCGCTTTTGCGGTCGGCTGAATCCTTCGGATGGCGTCTCGTTCGTAATATCAGTACCTCACAAAGCATCCTCGGCTAGCTGTTTCTGCGGCCTGAGTTCTGTGTCGAAGCGGTTGTACTGACGGTCTCGACGAGAGAATTACGGACGGATCGACGGAGAGCTG